>Ga0307488_10000472_pt1 | contig 33238 bp, 31 predicted proteins | sample SB02metaG_FD_202248 | JGI IMG/M metagenome (GOLD analysis project Ga0307488, IMG submission 202248) | Sea-ice brine microbial communities from Beaufort Sea near Barrow, Alaska, United States - SB 0.2 | ecosystem: Environmental > Aquatic > Marine > Coastal | place: USA: Alaska | collected...
TTGGATAACTCGAGGACCATTGGCGAGTAAAGAAGGCATAGACGAGGACCCCGGTAATCATGTATTATTATTATGGTACGCCCGCCAGCATCAGTATGTATTATATAAAACCGCGTTATATAATGGTAAACCAGTTGGATTTTACTGTACTGTCGACTCGCTCGTAAATGGGTCGTGGAAAATGATAGATGCCATCTATGATCGTGAATACAGTGATATTTTTGGGCATGAAGAAGGCGTGCGCTACCCGCCTTACATTGATTATAGGTTGATGGAAGATGGCGCTGAGCCTCAGGCTTTGACTGATTGGAAATTCCGGTATGATGCTATCCATAGTGCTATAATGAAATGTATAGATGGAGATCAAATTGTGTGGATTGAACTTGAGACATTCATTGATTGGTTCATAAAAAGAAACTGGCGGCACGATGAAATTCGTTTTCCTCGTGAAAGTGGATCCGAAGAGGAAGATGATGGTGGAGTTGGTTTCGCACTAATAGGTTACGCGATAAGAACTTCAGAAGATGATTCTCGGACGAAAGAAGAGGTAGGAGCATATAAGGCGTGCCAATTAATTATGGAGGCGGCTGTGCAAGGGAACAGTCTGAGTGCTAGTGAGATTTATAAATCAGCGATGGACATTTTGGAGGCGACTTACAAATGTAATGGTGAGTTAGGTATTTCAAGGGGCGAACCGGGTGAATGGGTCGACGGATATTTCCCCACCCATTATGACTATTTTGGTCCGCCAACTTTAGAAGAACAAGCTATAATAAATCGGGAAGGCATCCACAATCCACAGCAAGGTCTGCCCCCCATGATAATCGCCTTCATGATGTGTGAACTATGTGATATACTGATTCACGATAACGTATATCGTGACGGAAATGATTCGTTAAAAGGAGTAGTCCGTGATAATAATGTGAGACAAGCTATCGAAATAGAGGACCGTTCGGGTCACTCGGGTCTCTTTATTTTCAGTGAAATGTTCAAGGGTCAAACAACAGCAGCAGAAAAAAGTCTAGTCCTGAAGAATCGCCTGAATATTTTATCAACATTAAGAGACAGTCAGGAGGTCCGTGAAGAAGAGGTGGACAAAGTTATTCAATTAATGGACCGACAAGATGATATACTTGATTACTTCAAGTATACTGACTTGCAAGACGCCGGCAAAAAGCAAGCTCAAATGCATCACCTGTTGAATGAAGCTCAATTTAATAATACAGAAATGGACCAAATATCAGCTCAAATTACGATGCGTTCCCTTGCTGCTGAGCTTGGTGCTGAGGCTGCTGAGGATGCTGCTGCTGCTGCTGCTGCTGCTCAAGATGATGATTTATCTGATGCAGTATCATTTAAAAATGCCTTCATTCGCAAACTTGAGAAAGCGGATGAAGCGGATGAAGCGGACATGATGCGGCGAATAGAAGGGCTGCGTAAAGGATAAAACTGAATTTACTGCTCCAGAAATTGAAAACATATTAGCTCAAATTGCGGAGCGTTCCGATGCTGCTGCTGCTGTTGCTGCTGCTTCTGATGCTGCTTATGCTGCTTATGCTGCTCAAGATGATGATTTATCTGATGCAGTATCATTTAAAAATGCCTTCATTCGCAGAATTAAGGAAGCGTCGAAGCGTGGACAAGGTGATGGCGGTGACGATGAAGGGGGTGAAGAATATTGAGATGAGAACATCAACCCCAGATATTTTTCTTAATAGGAACATTATCGATAGTCGAACCTTTTTAAAATTTGATTTTTTTTTATTTAAACTTAATTACAACAAGTTTAATATCACATGGTATCACTCGAAGAAAAATATAAAAAGGAGAATTTGCAAAATCACATTTATAATACTCCGGATACTTATGTAGGGGGGTGTGATTTGATTTCAGAATCTTTACCTCTCTTCGATATCTCATCATCTAAAATAGAGTACAAAGAGGCTGAGTTTATTCCGGCACTATACAATACATACAATGAGATTTTAGTGAATGCGAAGGACCAAGTAACGCGACTGAATGGTCTTCACTCTCAGGATAAATCGGTTAATTTAGTTACAGAGATAAAGGTTGATATTAATAAGGAAACCGGTGAGATATCTATTATGAATAACGGTGATGGTATAGACGTTGCCCCGCATCCCAAAGAAAAGAAGAATGGGAAACCGATTTATATTCCTCAGCTTATATTTGGTGAACTCCTCACGTCTACGAATTACAATAAGACTGAGGATAAAATTGTGGGTGGCAAGAATGGTTACGGAGCAAAATTAACAAATATATTTTCTCGTTCATTTAAGATAGAGACGGTTGATCGTATTCGAAAAAAGAAGTATACGCAACTTTTCCGGGGTAATATGAAGACTATTAGTAGTCCTAAGATCATTGATTATGATGGTAAACCATATACAAAGATAACCTGGACATCTGATTTTAAGAGGTTTGATATAGAGAACTATTCTGAAGATATGATTAATTTAATGATTCGTCGTGTTTATGATATAGCTGGTATTACCGATAAGAGTGTTTCTGTTTATTTGAATAAGAAAAAGTTATCCGTTAAGAGTTTCTTAGATTATTCCAAATTGTATTTAACGGATGAGGTAATTGTTTATGATGAGATAATCGATAAGCATCCTTGGAAGATAGGAGTTACGTTGTCAAAGACAGATAAATTCGAGCAGGTATCATTTGTCAATGGTATTTCGAATCCGAAAGGTGGTAAGCATGTTGATATGATTTCAAAGCAACTGACTTCTGGTCTAAAACGATTAATTATGAAAAAATGTAAAAAGGATATTAACGAGACATATATTAAGAATTATCTGAGTATATTCATTGATTGTCATATTGTAAATCCTTCTTTTGATAGTCAGACGAAGGAGAGATTAATCACACCTGCTTCAAAGTTCGGGTCCAAGCCGATTCTATCGGATAAATTTTTGAAACAAATTTTAGATAAGACTGATTTGATGGCAAAGGTGTTGCTCTTTAGTGAATTCAAGTTGACGAAAGAGACAAAGAAGACTGATGGTCATAAAAAGAATAAGATAAGAGATATTCCTAAATTGGATGATGCGAATTGGGCGGGAACAAAGAAGTCTGAGGAATGTATTCTTATTTTGACGGAAGGTGATTCGGCAAAATCGATGGCAATATCGGGTTTATCTGTAGTTGGTCGTGATATATATGGTGCTTTTCCCTTAAAGGGTAAAGTACTCAATGTGCGTGACGCAAGTGTCGATCAGATAATGAAAAATAGCGAAATAACTAATTTGAAAAAGATTTTGGGTTTAGAGACTGGTAAGGTCTACAAGGATATTAAATCGCTACGATATGGTAAAGTGATGATTATGACAGACCAGGATCATGATGGTTCTCATATCAAGGGTCTAGTAATGAATGTATTTCATCATTTGTGGCCTGAACTATTAGAGATGGGTTATATTACATCTATGATTACTCCGATTGTAAAGGTGTCGAAGGGTAACAAGGTGAAATCATTCTACACATTAACTGAGTATAATGACTGGCAAAGTGAAACGGTAAATTCTTCATCGTGGAAGTCTAAATATTACAAGGGTTTGGGTACAAGCACTGCTCAAGAAGCCAAAGAATATTTTAGCAACATCAAACTAAATAATTATATTTACGACGAAGATACAGATGATTCCATGGCTCTTGCGTTTAGCAAGGATAAGAGTGATTCTAGAAAGAAATGGTTATACGGTTTTAATGAAAATATTATTTTAGATCATAATGAGAAAGATGTATCAATTCCTGATTTTATAAATAAGGAGTTGATTCACTTTTCAAATAGTGATACATTCAGGTCAATCGGATCTCTATATGACGGGATGAAACCCAGTCAACGTAAAATATTATATTCTTGTTTCAAAAGGAAACTATATTCTGAAGTTCGTGTTGCTCAGCTAGCGGGTTACGTTAGTGAGCATGCGGCATATCATCACGGTGAAGCTTCACTTCAGTCTGCGATTATCGGTATGGCCCAAAATTATATGGGTTCGAACAATGTAAATTTACTGATGCCGAACGGTCAATTCGGGACGAGAATTATGGGTGGTCATGATTCGGCAAGTCCTAGGTATATCCATACAGAGTTAAATAAGATAGTTGATATATTGTATCCGGCACTAGATTTTCCTCTTTTAGAGTATAACGAGGACGATGGTGTCACTTGCGAACCTAAATTTTATGTTCCGATAATTCCGATGGTCCTAGTGAACGGTATGAATGGTATTGGGACCGGATTTAGTACATCGATTCCTAAACATGATATCATAGATGTAATTAAGAACACGAAGAAAAAAATAAAGAATATATCTTACGGTTCGATTGCGCCCTATGTGAATGGTTTCAAGGGTAAAATCATAAAGATTGATAAAAAGAACTATATGAGTAAGGGTGTTTATGAAGTAATTAACGATACATCAATTCGTATTACAGAGTTGCCTATTGGAAAGTGGACCGATGATTATAAGAGGTTTTTAGATACTCTGATACCTGAAACGAAGAAATCCAAATCATTAGAAAAAGAGAAAAAGAAGCCTAAGAAAATGATTATTGATTATGTAAATAATAGTTCAGATACTGAAGTTGATTTTAAGATAACTTTCGAGAAAGGATTCTTAAATTCATTACAATGGGATGATGATGAACATATTGATGGTCCTGAGAAATTCTTCAAGTTGACAACAACAAAGGGTCTATCTTATAATAATATACATCTTTACAACGAAGTCGGTCAAATAAATAAATACGATAATGTTAATGATATCTTTGATGAATTTTATAAGGTAAGGTATGAATTATATGTGAAGCGAAAAGCATATCAATTATCGAATATGAACAATGAATTATTAATTCTTAAAAGTAAAATGAGATTTATTCAGGCTGTCATGAATGATGAGATAACAATCTATAAACGAAAGAAAATCGATATTATTAATGAGTTATTAGTTCAAGAATATATTCAGTCTGTATCTGGAAAGGTATTTAATTTTGTAGCGAAAGATGTGACGAAATATGATTATTTAATTAAGATGTCTCTGTATCTATTTACGGAGGATGAAATTGCGAAGTTAGAAAATAATATTTGTAATCTTCAGTTAGATTACGATACATTGGAAAAGATGACGGAGGAAGAAATATGGATTTCTGAGTGCGATAAATTACTAGATTATTTATAAATTAAATTATATTAGTGAATATAAAGTATGTCCTTATATGTTTCTGATTCGGGTCCTAGAGGAGGTGATTATAACGTGGAGACTGGTATAGATATCGATGAGCAGGTAGTTGGTCCAGCACCTGGGGCCAATGATTACTATGATTATGATTTATTAAACCATCCTAAAACGAGTAGAAATGGTTCGGGTGTAATTATACCCAAGGTGAATAACGACTTTCCAAGTATTGGCGATTATACTGAACAATCAGATGGGTCTATGCAGATGACGCAGTTTATTAATGGGGATCAATCGGCATCATTGGATATGATGACGAGTTCAATCAACAATGGTAGATTGGGTAGTATTAATGTAATTCAGGATGAGTCTTTACCGATGAATACTGATATTATAATTAATAAGGATAATGCCGCGACATCTGTGATGGGTACTTTGGAGTCGACTTCTCTCAATGAAATTTTTTTTTCTGATATGAATTCTAAAGTGATTCAAGATACAATTCGCTATAAAGTCCATCAAAATACGGAACAGGTTATTTCAGAACAATCTCCGAATGATTTATATATAATTATGAGATCAATCATGTTACAGTTTGCTAATTTTAGAGTCGGAATAGATGATATAGTTGGAGAAATAAAAGGTTTAAATGAGAGGGTTGTAGATTATGCCGTTGGTAATATATCCTCAAATGTAAAGCAGCACAAGGGTTACATAGATGATTTATCAACATTACCTATCCCGATGGATATGCCGGCATCGATGGATAAGAAGAACTACACATATGATATTTCCAATTTATTATAATATTAATTAATATAATGAGCTCACAATTGGGTCCGTCTCTATTTAACATACACCCTGATATCCAAATAGAGATGGTTGAAATATTCTTAACTAATCCAGAAGTAGTAAAGGTAGTAAAGGTAGTAAAGGTAGTAAAGGAGCACTTCACGGAGTGTTAGATAATATGTGAATATTAAATTCATAAAAATCAATTTAAAAACACATATCTATTTAATTTTATGAATCTTTCTAATGAAATAGAATTACGTGTTAATAAGCCATTATTGATATATGGAAATCCAGGTTCAGGTAAAACTCATCTTGCGTTAGAGTTGATGAAGGATGCGATTGTATTGAGAATAGATGTTTCACAGATAAAGGAAATAAAAGATATGAAAAACTATATTTTGGACCGTATTAAAAAGCGTAATATTACTCTTATGTTCGAGAATAAGAAAGAACAGAGGGGACTATTAATAGACGATATTCATATATTCAATAAGCATGATAAAACGTGTTTCAAATCATTAATTGAATTTATTAGAGATGGTATTTATTTTAAATCTAAGATAGTTATAACGTGTTGTAGTTCCTTCTTAAATAATAAATCAATATGTAAATTAAAAATAAGTAGATATTATCTACACTATACTTATCCTGAATATCATAAATTATGTCTCAATTTAGTGAAAGAAAGAGTAATATCAATAGACTTTCAATCAATTAACAATAAAATACGAAATTCGAACTATAGTTTTAATAATTTCTTAAGTGAGTGTTCTGATAAAAACAATGTATTTACGAAAGATAACTTTGACGGACAAGAACAAATCACTAAAAAAATGATAAACGGATATTATCCTTGTTATGAAGTTTTTCGGTTATGTGAAGGTGATGAGAAGGTTATTTTATTAAATTTAATTGAGAATATAAATAATGATTTCCTAAGGATTTATAATTTCTGTGATATTTTCAATCGAATGAAAATATTTACATTTGAGACAAAATTTCTAAATATCCCTATAAAAATGATAAACAGTACAATTCAAACGAATAATAACTTAATTTATAATCGTTATATAAGTAAAAATATGATAAGATATAAAAATATGAATCATATTATATCGGATAAAGTTATTTATTTACTAGATACATATAACATGACATTGAAACCAATATACCGGACTGAATTATCAAAGATAGACTCTCAAATATTAAAATATCATATCAATATTTATGAGAGTTTATATGATACTAGATCATTGTATCAATCGAATTAGTTGTTTTTACTTTACTCTTAGGTTTAGTTAATGTATGAGTAGTCGTTGTTTCTCTATTATTCATGATTAATTGCATAGCTTGTTCTATTTGCGAATCATCAACCATAACTTGCGATAGATTGCTTCGTATATTAGTTTTATTGAGAGGTTTTTTTCTGATAATTTGATTACATCTCAGTTTACCGTTTGTAGTGTTCAGGTCCTTAACATTGTGATTTACCATAAATGATGTAATCTGTGGTTCTAATATTGTTTTTTTTACTTTCTTTAATTCTCTTATTTTTAATTCATGCTTAGATATTTCTTCGTCTATTGCCAACCATTTTTTTACTTGAGATTTAAATACGCTTAAATCTCCGGTATGGATATCTAAAGATTCTTCCATTTACTAATCACTGATTCTTTTTTTTAAATATTATTTAACAACCTATTTAAAAATATTTGTATTTTAATACATAATGTCAATTTTAAAGGACAAACCTCTGAAAAAATGCCACACTGATAAACGAAAAATGATAGATGATATCCATTCGGGTATGGTAAGTGAATTATCAGGTGAGGATTTAAATGAATATTATTTAGAGAATGGTTTTTTATTGGATCAATATTATCGAAGTGATAAATCAAATATTAGTAGTGATAAAAAAGAAGGTAGTATATTATCCTATTTTGATAATACAGATAAATTAGAAGTTCGCAATAATAACGTTATTAAGGATATTATGAATGAATATTTGAGTAATATAGATGATAAAATACTTAGTTGTAAACATGAGGATATTAAAAATGATATTTGTGATATTTGTGAAGGACAAATGTTTATTTCCGACTTAAGTTCTGAAATATTTTGTTCCTTATGTGGTGCTAGTAAGAAGGTAATGGTTGTTACCGATAAAGTTTCATACTCTGATCCTCAATCTGAAATAACATATTATACGTATAAAAGAATAAATCATTTTAATGAATGGTTAGCTCAATTTCAAGCAAAAGAACGTGCCGACTTACCTAGCGCTATTTATAAAAAAATAATTGAGGAATTAAATAAGAATCCTCATTTGATTGTAAGTGAACTTAAATATAATGATATTCGTGGTATTCTAAAAAAACTCCAATATAATAAATATTATGAACATATTCCTCACATTTTATCAATTATAACGGGAAAGCGTGCTCCGATATTAGACCGTAAAAGTGAAGAAATATTAAGGTCATTGTTTAAAGAAATTCAGATACCCTTTATGAATAACTGTCCATCATCTCGTAAGAATTTTTTATCATATTCATATGTTTTACATAAATTCTGTGAATTATTAGAATTCGATCACTTATTGGAATATTTCACATTACTAAAGAGTCGTGAGAAATTACACGCGCAAGATATAATATGGGAAAAAATATGCAAGGATCTAGTATGGGAATATATACCGAGTTTATAGATCACTGCCGTTCATCGTGGACCGTACCTTTCCTCTTTGTTTGATTATTCCATATATTATGACACGGAATAACTTCTTTTGGATTCATGCAATTATCAGGTACAGGTTTATTAGAGCCGTGTCCTGCCGATTGTTGTTCATTCGAACACTGTTGGAAATAGTTCCCCATATTATTTGAAGCCGAAAAGGGATTACATTGAGTTTTATCGTTATTCAGTGAAATATTGTTTACAAAAGAAAAGTTATTGAGTTGTTCCATTTATAATATTTATATTATAATTAATTTTAGAGATTAACTTATCTTAATCCTTGATAAAAAAACTTACCTTACTCGAACTTATAAAAGACTTATTTCATACGGAAACCGATAAACCCATTTAATATCAACCTAAAAGAAGGGACATAGTTACAGAGGGTGGGTTCATCATGTTGTATGAATTTATGGATATAATCCAAGTTTATTTTTTTCACCATTATGGTTGTGATCACCAGTGGAATAAGACTCTTTGATTATGTCAGTGTGAATCATATCCAACTTAAATTTAGATTATTATTTTGACTTTATAACGCAACATCATTATTATTATAATTAAAGATGCTAACTCTGTATTCATCTATCATATATTTTTTCCCGCCTTTTTTTGTAAAGAGTCGATTATTAGATTTATTATATTTTTTAATGAATAGTACTTTTTCTTGATCATCTAACTTCATTTCTATTGCCAATTCATTTAATTTAATCTCATTGTTAATTTTGATTAAATCCTCTAAAAAATCCATTTACATTAGATTATTTAATTAAAGTGACGTTTAAATCAAATTTATTGTTGTACACAACCATGTCCTTCTTCCTCTTCATCGTTCATTAATTCTTTAACGACTTCCGTTTTATCTTTGTAATAATATGCCTGAACAAGTTGACCTTCTTTTTCTTTCCGGTCTAAATGAATTAATAATGTTTTGAGGAGTTTCCCCTGTTTATCTGACAATGATTCTGGAAAATCAATCTGTAGATCAATTATGAGATTCCCGTAAGCGGTTTCACTACCATTCGCTAATATTTTGTCGTCGTGTTTGATAGGCATCCCTTTATTGAATACCTGAAACATTTGGTTCGGTTTAACGATATCAGATATATTTACTTTTAAAGGTTCACCAAAATGGTCTATATTTAAATCAACTCCCAACAGTGCCTCACATAATGTGATATTTTCTACGATATATAAATCATTTACCTTTCTTTTATATCTTGGATGTTCGGTTTCTACAATTTGTATCGCTAAATCTTCTGTTAAATTTATTGTCGGAATGAAATTACCACCCTCTTTAACAATAATATTATCACCATGTTTTGATCCTCTCTTAATATTGATGATATATTTAGTTGATTTCTTGCCAGACCTAGTTAGATGAGGAACATGAAACTCTTTCTGAGTTCCATTATATAACTCTTCTAATGAACATTCGAGATTATAAGTCATCTTATTCTGTAAATGCTGGAAGGGCACCGATGATAAATCGGAAAACATAAATATATTACTATGCATATTTTCACCTATACCAGTGAAATCCACATTGAATAAAGATTGAAACAAATCAATAGGATTAATATGAGGGACATCACCTGAAATCGCCTCATAACCGAAATTATCATATATTCTCCTTTTATCCGTATTCGATAAGACATCATATGCTTCCGAAATATCTCTAAACTTTTCTAACGCTTCATCTGCTTTGTTTTTATCGGGATGATACTTAAAAGCGAGTTTTTTATATGCTTTTTTAATTTCACTGTCAGTTACCGATTTATCTATATTTAGAATTTTATAAAGGTCCTTCATTATTAATGTATTCATGAAAAAACTATTTATTTAAAACGTGAAAAATATATAAGTATATATAAAATGACCAAAACAAAGCGTAAATCAGGCAAAGGCGGTAAAGGCAGCAAGACGCCAACGGCAAAGGCGGCAAAGGCAAAGGCGGGGGCGGCAAAGGCACAGGGACCGGTTCCTTCGCCCAGGATAATGACCACGCAGCTGGATCTAGCGCGCCGCCAAAACGCTCGATCGAACAGGAGAAGGGACAGGGACAGGGACAGGAGCAGGAGCAAGAAACCTGTCTCTGTCCCTGTCCCATATCCAGATGAAACTCTCGCTCGTTCTTTATTATTATTGAGTAAGTTGCCGGTATCAGCTGATTTATTAGAGAAAGTGGCAGAGGATGTACCGGCTGCGAGATCTAAATTAGAATTAGAAAAAGAGAAAAAAGAAACAAAAGAAACGGATTTGTTGGTTCACGCAATTAAAAATAATAAATTTTTAGGTAATTTCCTTAAACAAATGGCCAATAGAGGAGACCCTCAGTTTGAACTTTTAAATTCTATTATAAAAATATGGGGCAAACCTGAATATAACACTACAGCATTAGAATATATTAATAACGAAATTATAGAAGTCCCACCTGATGTTAAAGATATATATATTGGAATTTTTAGAGATTACATTTATAGTTTCATATCTGGTAATTTAGATATAACTTGGCCGCAATTTATTTTAGAAGGTATCCTATCATATAATTCTGAAACTATAGACCAATTCGTTGAAATGGCGAGAAATTTAGAATTACATGTTAATGATTCCCTTAAAAGATACCCTGCTTCACAAAGAGAGATATATTTACAGCATTTTGTAGCTCATTTTTATATTTTAATCGATGGTAAATGAACAGAAGTTAAATAAAGTGTTAGTTTTTGTTTGTATATTAATCTGATAATTCATGTTTCTTAATGAGAGCTTTTCCCTTTACAAAATAAGGTTCGTATTCTTTCAACGAATCAGTATAATTTTCATCATTTTTCCTCAACCACAATTTTACAATATTAAATTCTTTCTTTGGGATAATCGAAAACCCATTGAGATAATCACTATCGCATCCCTCCAATAAAATATCTTCTGATAATATATTATTTAATATCATATCGAATTGTTCTTTTAAAATCGTATTTGGTATCTTATATGAAACACAACATCCACTTCTATTGTCGGGATCTTCCCACGTTGGAAAGATACCTTCTCTCATAATAAATAGCATTGTATTCTGTAAATGGATTTTTTGAATAATATCGTTTATTATCTTTAGGTCGTATAAATTACTCAACGTATATATATTTTTATAACTACTCTTTTTCCAATTATTATCAGTTATGGAGTGATACCATAAACACCAATTGGTGTTTAATTGATAATTATTCATTATCCTCTTATATATATTTATAAACTCTTTAAATAAATAGTTTTTTTTCTAAACAATATTAAATGAAATTAATAGATAATATACCGGTTAGATTGTCAATAGTGACATCTATTTATATAATCTTATTAATATTTATTTCTCCATTTATAGACCATTTATTTACGCCTTTGGAAGATTATGAAAAGAATGATGAAAATAATATATATATATTATGTGAAATAGTTATACATGTCGTTATTTTATCTGTGTTTTGGTATTACTTAAATAAATATCTCCAACTAATATTGATGAACATTTTCCATATTAAGGTATGCACTATGACTAAAACAGCTACAAAAATGATTTCGGGAATAGCTCTGGTTGGATTACAAAGGAATTTAATTCATAAATTAAATTACATTACGTATGAACACCCATTCCGCCAAAATAAGTAGTGAATATTGAAATTAACATATTATATTACCCATACATCTCCGTGCTTCACTCACTCACGACCCAAAATAGAAACATCAAGCATCAAAGATGGGGTTCCTGCCTTGTTTTTCCATTCTTGCTCTTTGTTGTATCGCTGCATTGTGTTCTTCCACCCTCTTGTCTCTCGTTGTCTTCTCCTCATCCTTCACCTTATCTCCTGCCTTTTTGTTCATTTCGTCAATGACTTCTTTGGAAGCTGGTTCAAATTTCATTTTTAACGGCCGTGTATTTTTCACTCTTTCGAGGAATGAATCATGTTCACCTTCGGATCGCCCGAACTGAGGTTCTTTTTGACCCTGAAATTGCATCAATCGCAAATTAGGTTTCAGACCCGCCTTCCCCGCCCGGGAATCGGGCTCAATTTCTTCAATAACAACGTATGGTCCGTCATCGCAAAAAGTGATACCTATTATTCCTGCTTCAGTAAATTCCACTTCTGTCACAAGCTTATCACCATTAACAATACTCCTCGTGGTGTCCCCCACGACATTCGGTCCCTTGTATGTTTCTTCTCCGTGGAATTCTCCATAATTGAGTACTCCATTCATTGCCTTAATCCACTTTTGTGCGGTATTTTCATCTTCACATTTAAATTGCCACAACGTCGTTTCCCAAGAATAGTTAGTCTTATCCCCGGAACTCAAGCGCGCTTTCAGCTTCTTGATATTGATGATGAGAGGGTTTGTCGAGTCAACTACAGCCGTCAAATCCCCGATAACGTCCCGGTCACCCTCCTTTCTAGGTTTTCCCAAATTTATTGGATCTATCACCTTTTTGCCCTCTGGACTGTGTTCTTCATTCTCGGCATAGAGCCGTCTTTCTCCATTTATTATCTTTAGTCTCCAGTAATAAGAGATTTCTGGAGGTGAAAGATCACCCTCTGACCATCGTTTTTTGTATTCGGAGCCTCCACTAAGATTCATATACCCTTTCATTCCCGAATAATCCCCTGACACCTTTATCGAACCCAACTCTTGTAACTTTTCCTGGCAGTCGTACTGCCACATTTCCACATCTAAAAAACCCCTTGACTGTTCTTTTTTTCTTTTCTCTCCATACATATCCACATTCGTTGAGGCATACGACATCGCTGTATTGCCGTCTAAGTTTTCCTTATCTATGTAAGCACCATTCGCGATAAGAAGTTCGCATATGTCGGTATAACCATGATATGCCGCGACCATCAATGGGGTTGATTTGTCTCTCCTGTGAGTTTCATTTACAAAATATTTGATATCATCAAAAAAACCACGAGAAAGCCCTTTTTTTTGCAATGTTTGACACGCATCTAGTAACGTGTAAATACGCCTCATTTTATTCTCTTCAGATTCTTCAGATTCTTCGCAGGTAATCACTTCCCATAGGGGGGTATCAGTTCTATATTCGGTACTCAATCCATCGGCAATCCATAATCCACTGAAATCATACATTGCCGTGACCCCATTGTATGGTTTCCACAACTCATATTTTTTGTCGTCATCATTGCTATGAAGAATCATTAACGGATTAGACTTCAGAATCTTCTTCAGTTCTACTGGATTGTTAACCGAAGAACCGATGGTTTTTTCATTCGGTCTATGGAGCATTCCCTTCATAAGGTCAATACGTGTCCTCCTCCCCCTAGTTTCTCCAGGTATTTCAAACTTAGCAGGGACTTCTGCTAAACTTACCCTTCCACGAGCGCCTTCTATCTTTTTATTAATCTTTTTTTCTTTCCCTGTAGCATACCACTTTTTTTTTTCTTCTTTAAGATCACTTACTTCAGAAAGGGTTTTAGCTTCTGCTTCTTCTCTCACCTTTTCTCTCTCATCATATTGAAGACGATCTATGTTTAACTTCTCTTCTTTCGAATTGAAATCCAGGTAGTCCAATAAGTCCATAGAATTCATTACCGTAATAGGTGGATTAGATTTACTTACCTGGGAAATGGTCACTAATAACGGATCAGCACCCTTTTCAATTAGATATTTCACATGTTGTAAATATTTCGGGTCCTTGTCCTCAGACGCATAAATTAACGCCAACATCAATGGACTAAATTTAGTACATATGCCCTGTCCTTGAGTCAATTTCCATTCCCCGCCTTCGTCGAGTGTAAGATTCTTTCTTACATCATGCGTTTGATTGATAAATATACGAGCATCTTTATCCGACATCCCGTCAATTTGTTTTCGCAAAAGGTCAATATTCTCCTTATCGTATAATTGTTCTTCCCCTTGATGTCCTCTGCGGCGGGATTCGAGATCCAATTTGACCTGTTTTTCCACCATGTCACTTTGTTTGGTATCTTGGGTTGCTTTTACCTTCTCATTAAATTCTTTTACTCCTAACTGAGAAACGTCTACCCACTCCTTACCCGACCATCGCATTTTCGTACCCTTGTTCCGACGGAAATATTCTTCAAATTTCGCTACAATCATCTCCTGAATTTCCGGAGTTGCGGAGGCGGCGGGTCTCGTGTGACCGAGACCAACTGACGACATTGACGACATTGACGACATTAATATATATATATATATATATTATTATTATTAGATTTTATCTTAATATAAAATTTATGAATTTATGAATTTACGAATTTATGAATTTACGAAGCACAAAGATAAATATTTTTAAAAGGATTCCCAAGCTCCTTATTTATTTGTGTTATAATCTTGGGTGTATCTTCTCTTATCTTAGTACCCGTCACTGATGTGTAGGGATCACCTTCACCATGAAATCCACCATAAATACCACCCGAAACATAACATAAAATAGGATAGTCCACGCCCGCAATCATCATAGTGGTCAACGTTGCTCGAAAAGCCATTGTCACACACTCTCTGAATATTAAATAATCATCTGTATATTCGGTCACATTTAACTTGTTGTGGTATGATTGATCGTCCACATCATAATCAGGGTGTTCTCTATAACCCGCGATTAACGAGCGTGTACCCGCCCCCAAAAGAGTGCGACGTCTCCCTTCACCTCTGTCATCTGATGAAGTATAGAATGCGTTCGGACCGTAAACATAAACTACATCGACTCCTTTGGTTATACTCGATTCATCAGCCACGATATCCATACCTACATTACCCCCCCTTCCTTTCCTTTGATGGGAATAACACTTTGCAGATAATGCGATTGGTATATCAGAGACGGTGTACGCAAAATTATATTTATTTGCGTGATATTTCATCCTTTCTTGTAATTTATGTTCGCCTCTTTTCACCGGAACATTGTCAATGCAATAAAATGGCTCAGTAAAATCGTGACCCTGTATACTCAAGGCTCCCTGTTGTTCCGCTAGCCACTCGTGCGGTGGATACAGTTGTAGAGGTACCTTCTCGGTACCCATCATAGGTCCCCACGGTCTTCCGAAATTCCCACCATGGAGTCTTTTAATATGATGAAGAGCATCCGGAGGATATATTCCATCTAACTTCGCCCCTAAACCTATCTGTTTTACAAAATAAGCACTGTAAAGAGGGCGGGCGTTCTCATCGTCTTGGGTTTTTGGGTCTTTATCCAATGTGTCTATTTTGTATCCGTGTATCATCGAATCCATAATACTTTCGTCCTGTGTCCCATAATGAAATGGTGGTTTGGCATCTGGGTTTTCGTCGCCGTTTTTATTAATATAAACACTTTCACCATAATACCCACCACACGCTCCACCGGGTCGTAGGGCGTTACCTGCCACCTGTATTGATAATTTAGGGGGGTCCAGTCCCTTTTGGTTAAATGTTTCAGTTAAAATAAATGCTAAGTCTTGTGAAAAAACACCTTCCAATATAATTAAGTCTTTATTTGCTTTATCGCCCCGTGCGCGTGGAATTAAGGTCATTTCTTCTCTTATGTTATGCAGTCCCGCTCCGTACCTGCTTGCATCAGCAATAACTTTATCATAATTACTTCTCAGTGTGGCAGTGTCACGGACCTGTTTTTTTTCAATAATAATTATTGGACGCCTTAATCTAGGTTCGTCAAGTTTTATTTGCCTATTAGCTTCGAAATCTACAATGTATGAATCACCGCGAATGGTTATCATAACCTGTGGTATACCTTCCTGAAGATATACCGCATATGCGTCATTTAATATATCTTGTTGCTGTTGCGCGTAAGATTCAAATTCACCTGACCCTTTAGTGCCACTCAAGTATTTAAACTCATATTCATTCGGTTGCCTGCCACCAGCGACACCACCAGCGACACCACCAGCGACACCACCAGAAGCTGCTGACAGTCGGTGATGTACCCCCACAGCAGCGGCAGGTAGAGGTCGACCAGATGTGGTTCGAGAGCTTGCGACTCTGCTCTTTGTCCTCGCGGATGTGGTCGCGGATGTCCTCGCGGATGTGGTCGCGGATGTGGTCACGGCATCAGCGGATGTGGTCACGGCATCAGCGGGTGCGGCATCAGCATCAGCTGCCGCGGCACCAACACTGACAGGCGAAAGACGTCTCGAAGCATCAGTCACTGCATCAGTAGCGGCGACTGATGCTCGTTTGGCACTACCTTTACCTTTGGGGCGACTACCACAGCACGCCCCGCCCCTTTGCGATAAACTCATTTTTTTCTTAGAAGATTGTTTCTTAGACTTTATTTTTTTCGAATACGATTTCTTACGATTTCTTTTCTTCGAAGATAGTTTCTCATAATTTCTTACTCTCTTCCTTGTACGTTTCGGTTTCATTATATATATATAGTTATTATTTTATCTTAAATTATTATAGATTACAGTAAAATAGTTATCACTCTCGATCTCTCCTATTATAGATTCATCTTCTGTCTCATAGAAATACAACCATTCAATTGGAACATATAATACTAATCCCTGTGTCATATTTATTTTCTGACCGTATTTTTTGATTTGGTTATTATCTTTATTGATGATATCTGTTTTATGTTTGGGGTTAAATAGATATAATTTACTTTGACCATATATTTGATGAATTAAGTGTATATTATGTTTATTTTTTATCAAGGGTATTGAGTGAAATCCCTTTAATAGACTAAGATAATACTGTTTGTTACAGTGTATTTGTGATTTAAATATCTCATAAACTCCGTCGAACATCTTATTCAATTTCAAAGAATCATATAAATTGGGATTTTTGTAAACATAAATTTGTTTTTCATTGGTAAACGCTTTCAGAGAAATATATCTATTTTTATCGTGTATAATGTGACCTGGATTATCATCACTTATTCTGGTAAAAGATAAATCATTATATTCTTCGTGTTTATTTCCCAAATTATGAATTAAAAGAGGTTTTCTTTCTTTTAAGAGTTCATATATTTCTTCTTTATTAGCTGACTGTAATTGTTCGAGGACGGCATTATGGTTGTAATTCGATATTTCATATATATGTTTTATCGCGATTATTGCGATAATAATAAAGATTATATAAAATATCATTAAACTATATAAAGAAATGTTATAATTATAGAAGTATATTAACGTAATGAGTCTCACTGGAAATGTAAGTCGTTGGTTTAATCGCAAGGGTTATGGTTTTATTAACGTAGTGACATCTGATTCGGAGCATGTAGGAAATGATCTATTTGTCCATCTATCTGGAATCAATGTATCTCAAGATGGATACAAGTGTCTTTATCCGGGTGAATATGTAAGTTTCGATCTCGATACGGCTAAAGATGGTCGTTTCACCTGTGTGAATGTAACCGGTGTCATGGGTGGATCACTTCTATGTGAGCATCCCGAATATCGGTTCAAGTATTTTCCCAGAGATTCGGTGAATAGGAATGAAGTGGCAACTGAGGCAACTGAGGCAACTGAGGCAACTGAGGCAACTGAGGCAACTGAGGCAACTGAGGCAACTGAGGCAACTGAGGCAACTGAGGCAACTGAGGCAACTGAGGCAACTGAGGCAACTGACCCACCTTCTCAATGATCCATCTAAATTTGATTAACTTTATAATTAATTTTTAACTTACTAAATAATACTATTATGCCTCTTCGTGGAGGAAAAGAGTATCTAAAAAATGTGTTTCCTATGGAAACACAACCATTCAACCCCATTCTCTTACGAGAAAAGGTTTATGAAGTGAAGATAGATTTTGATGAATCGTCAAAAGCATGGAGAAAAAATAAGGTTAATTTGGGGGGAGGGATGTTTATGTATAAGCGTTATTCGGAAAGAATTTTCAAACAGTGATATAATTATCTTCATCGATATTATCGACGTGACCTTTTCTAAATATTCAATCAATTAAACATTCTTTGATATCATATATCTCCTTCTTTTTCTTATTCGTTTGTTTCTTTTCAATTTTAACTTTTGGTCCATTCATTTGATAGATATGAATTTCATGATTACATTTTTTATAATATTTAATTCGTTTTTCACATTGCTTTTGGAACATTCCTAGATTTGGGTGAGTATCTTTAAAATCTATGACTAGAGGGTGATGAGTCCTGACATTTGCTTTTTCTCTTAAAATACGACCGACGCTCTGAACAACATCTGATTTGGGTGATGCTAGAACAATTGTATTTAATTTAGGAATATCCATACCCTCGCTAGCCATTGAGAATGTTCCCAAGATAATATCTTTTTCCTGGGAATCCCTTAATTCTGAAGGTTTCATACCCCCAACATATTGACCGACAATATCTCCAATATTATCCTTGATCCACTTTTCGGTTGTATTTAGGTATTCTCTACGGTCACCAAGGACAAGTATCTTTCTACCGTTTTCATATTCTTTCTTAATAATATCATTAATGAATTGACATCGAGGTTCGTGATAAGAGATATTATTAATCATTCGGGGCATACAGGGTTGTGGTCCTTTTTTTGTATGTATTGTATCTATTTTTGAATATTTAGTATCATCATCATAATATTCATAAATACGAGTTTCAATATAATCATCATTCTTATCGTCTTTTGATGAATAGACCATTGGACCGATATACCATTCAAATACTTTCCTTAATCCGTCTTTCCTATCTGGTGTTGCTGATAATCCTAACATGTATTTAGAAGATACTTTCGCCATTGATTTGGAGAATACTTCGGCCCCCAAATGATGACATTCGTCGAATATAGCTAAACCAAATGATGAAAATACTTCTGGGTCGTATTCTTTCTGAGATATGCTTTGCACCATCGCCAAAACAATATCTTTATCTTCGATATCAATTGTATTCTGTTGGATCTTTCCAATACGAGCATCAGGTAAGAACTGCTTTATCCGATCTCTCCATTGAGTCATTAAGAAATCTTTATGAACTATGACGATTGTTTTCTTCTTTAATAAGGATGATAAATAGAGGGCTAAAACTGTCTTACCACCACCACACTTGAGAGATATTAGACCACCTCCTCTTTCAGAACAGGCTTTCTTATAAAGATCAATAATAGGTCCCTGTTCCTTCCTTAGAGAACCTGCGAATTTTATATCGATTGAGTGACCTTCATCCATCTTATTGATATCAGGAGGTCCGAACCTTTCATATGCGTAAAATCTTGGAATATAAAGTGAATTAGGTGATTCCATAAATAAACTAAATCGCTTTTCATTCCCATCACCAAAATCACCTACAACAAATGGATTAGCAGTTAAGTCTTTTTTTATTTCTTTTAGTTCGCTAATCGATAATTCAGATTTCTTGATTTTATATCCATTTCTAGATAAAGAAGTATGGACCATATTACACTAATGGATATTTAAATGGTAAAATCAAATTTTATTAAATGATATTCTAAAAACACAATTGTTTTGGTCAAATATCTCATAATAAAAATCTTCAAGATGCGTTTGTGGTTTAATATGTTCTTGATTCTTGAAATAATTGGGAAACTTAAATTGGTAATCGGATAACGTTGAAAAGACTTCTAAATTAACCGCATAATTCATTGAAATAAAGTATTCATTAACCTTTTCTATATCTTCTTTTGACAACTTATTGATATCGACTTTATCATCTGTTCCATAGAAATATTTAAGACCGTCTACAAATATCATTAGGAGCTGTTCGAATTCATGTAACCCTAGATTTTTACATTTTTCGGAACCTTCTGGTACTGGTAATTCCAGAAAGATTTCACCTTTTTCTTTGGGAGAATCAGAAAAAAGATAATTTATAAACTCCCCGTGGCAACCTTCTTTATATTCGGATTCAGTGTTCATTATAAATTTAAAATTAAATTTATTTTAAATTGTAACGGACAAAATCTAAATGGCCATTTAGATCGACTTATTTTTAGATCAATAGAATTAAATTTATATATTTATATATAAATGAATCGAATCGCAAGGCTGGATGGGTTAATGGAAAGAGCAGGAACCGTTCGAGATGGGATCGGTCCTGCTTTAGCGCTTGCTGCTCCGGCCGCTAGCGCCGCATTAGCTGGGGTCGCGCTCGCACACCCTGCCGTTGCGGCCGGAGTTTCCGCCCTTAAATCGGGATTACGCCTCGCGCATTTAAGCAATGAAGATAAAGAACATATAAATGCTGATCCTGGAAAATATATTGGTCTCAACACCACGATACTTATGGCATTACTCAACGAAATGCTAGATGCCAACTCATTAATTGCTTATCCTACCGGAGATATGGAAACCCAACAGAGAAGGAAAAATGTAATAACTTATTTAAATAACCAAATTTCAGATGTATATGGTCCCAATATACCTCAACTCAATATTCACGCTATAACTACGGCAAGGGATGAGGATGTTAATGAGGAAAAACTCCTAGCCCTGGAACCACCCACAGACATGAGAGGTGGTTACCGCCGTAGAACTAAGAGAACTAAACGTAAGAAGAGAACTAAACATAAGAAGAGAACTAAACGTAAGAAGAGAACTAAATAAAGTATAATTTTCTGATATCCATTACATTTATCGGACACGGATTACAATAAGAATCAATTTATCTTTAATATAAATTAAATTTATATTAAGATAATATATAATATAAATGAGCGACTTTTCGAATTTTACAGATGCTCAAATATTAGAGGCTTTAAAAACTCATCAAGATAATTTTGACTTTATTGATGGTAGTCATATTTATGGATTATCACATCCAACCCTACCACAAGACCCAGATACCCATCCGAACAAATTCATGCTTATATTTAATGAACTTTATGGGGGACAAAATGATCCAAAAAGAAAAAATATCATGGGCACTTTACGTCGAGTCGATCTTGTCAAACTACACAGATTAATAACAGACAAAATAGACCATGATGATAACCCGGGAACTAAACAATTACACAAACACGGGGGATTCCCAATTTATATGGAACAGTCGGAGATAGATGATGTTGTGCACTCGCCGGAGACCTACAAACTGATCAATGAAAGGAAGCGGAAGGCGCGCTCCGATCGCGTACGGCGTGGGGGTGGCGTTCATATGCAACGCCATTCATATAAAAGAAAAACAGGACGTAAGAAGAGAACTAAACGTAAGAAGAGAACAAAACGTAAGAAGAGAACAAAACGTAAGAAGAGAACTAAATAAAGTATAATTTTCTGATATCCATTACATACTCTCTACAAATCGGACATTTATTATGATTAACATTATTCGCTATAGATGAATTACGAACCAAACATTTTTTACATGCGGTGTGTCCACATGGGTTACAATAAGAATCAATTTTATCTGTAATACAAATAGGACAAATAGCCGAAATATTCCATTTATTTAAGTTCTGAATAAAATAAAGATACGAATTTAATTCCTTGCGTTTGGTTGTATAGTTATCCTTCGCTACTTTTAATTTATCATTTTCTTTGATCTTCCCGGCATAAAAATTCATTTTATCCATTATTTCGGTTATCGTTTCATCTTTATCGTATTCTTCGTTCATGACTTTCATATAGTGAATTGTTGTATCGAGTTTTGCTATATTTTCTTGTGTTGATTTATATTCATGATTATATAATTTATGTAATTCATCTAATTCATTTTGTAATCTATGAAATGTCTCCGAAAATTCATCCATCTTCGAAATAATTTCATCCACATCCTTATTTTTGTAATCTTTATCATTAATCGGTAAAATTTCGGTACCCTGTAGACAATCCATAATAATTTCCTTTATCTCAATTGTTTTTTTATATGTATTTTGCACAACTGATACGGGTTCAGAACCATCTAAGGTATCCATCATCTCATTGCCCGCACTAGCCAAGGTAGAGAATAAATTGTCCGAATCATTCGAATAACCTGTCACATAAGCATATTCCATTTAATGTAAAAAAGTTATTATTGTTGCGCATTAAACTTACTTTATTTGCGTTCACATATATCCATCATTCTAAATTTAATCTTATTACTTTCCTCTAGTTCTATTAACTCCCTCAAACGATTCAGGTAACATTCGGGTAACCTCCTATTACCATAATATGATTTTAACATATTATATAAACATTGGACGCATTTATATTTTTCATCGACCTCTTCAGGTCCATTACATTCGGATAAGGTATTCACTAAATTTTTAATAACCGGGTGAATTTTACCTTTCGTAATTCTTTTCTTTTCCAATTCAGTGACCAAAATTGAATGACCGATTAAGTTATCTAATTTCTTATTTTTATCACACATTAGTAAATAGTCACTCTCACCTTTTATTTCATGATTTACTATATTATAATATATTGTTTCGGTTAGTTTACTTATCGTATTATTTACTACTTCACTGTTAGAATAGAGGAAGTTTATTAAATCAAGATATAGAGGAATATAAGATGTGTGTATAATACATTTATCTAAAATACTCTCAATGATCATTTCAGTCAAATAATCCTTACCAGATATTTTCCCCTTAATTTTATCACGTATTATCAATATATTTTTGTCCGTTGTTTTGTTTAGTAGACTATTTATTTCTTTTAGTGCGACCGTGTCTTCACTAATATTCGCGTTTTTATTACGATATCCTTTCTTTTTATTCATTTCTAATCTGAAATATTTTCGATTTAATTCAATCGAATCTATAAATGTTTTTAATTTATCTATCTCGGGATTATCCTTAGTATACTCAGAATAATCAGACATAAATTTATCATTTACGAATAGTTCATTTATTTCGACTTCTGAATAAACATTCATAATGTAAGATTATTTAATCTATAGTCTTTATATAGATTATAAATGCCTGTATTATCTACAGATGAATTTATAGAGTTAGATAATAATAATCGGAGGAGGGGTCTAGAAAGTATTGTTTCGGTTATGAATCGAATCATATCAAGCTCGTTCGGTAGTTCAATTGACGATGATTCGGTTGGAACTGCGTTAAGGAATGGAGATAATATTGGATTTTTAGAAAAGGACGGTCAGATAGTAGCATGTGGGTTTGGCGGAACAGATGTAGCAAATGGTAAATATAAGAAGATGTATATTCATAGTTTTGCTGTGGATCATGATTATCGTCAACAAGGGTTATGTCAGAAAATTGTTAAAGAATTCATTCATATGTTTGGAAAAAAGTATATTCTGTATCTAACTGTACGCACTCAAGAAGATAATATAAATCATAGCGCTATTAGATGTTATGAGAAGAATGGGTTTATTATGTTGGAGCAAGTTTATCGAGACCATTCTGATGGTAAAAATAATGCGATGATACGATTACCAACACCGGTAAAACGATCCAGGAATAAAACCAGAAAAATTAGAAAGAAATAATTAGGTTAAAAAAATAATATATTGATAGTATAAATGCCTTCTAAACGAAAACATACACGAGATGGGCCCACAAGGCGTATGACTGGAACTATATATGATATGGTAAAAAAAGGTACAAAGAGAGCATATGGACTAGGTACGTCTTATATGTCTGGAGAAGGGTCAAGGAAGACCATAAAGAAGAAGAAGAAGAAGAAGAAGAAGAAGACCTTTAATAGGGGTCATAGAAATAGAGCACTCAAAGCGATGAGAGAAACAGTTATGGAGAATGCGACTCCTATTATTAAGAAATCATTCGATATGGCTACACCTTATGTCCGGGCTACAGTAAAAACTATATCAGATAAGGGTAAACAATTTATTGAAGATCAGAGAGTACCTCGGCCTAAAAATAATCCTTCCTGGGTGGAACTCCATAAAGCCATAAATAAATATTTTCATGACAAAGGTATTAAGATTGATATTTCTATTTTCATGAGAGCAGTTGAAGCGTTTTTGAATGAAAATAAAGACATCTCAATATCTAAAGAAAATATACAAGCGGCTACACTCGGTATAAGAGGAATTGGAGGTGACCCTGGTTCGGTTCTACCCGGTTTCCTGCTATCGACACTAAAAAAGGAGGTTACTATTGATAGTGTAGTCAAAGTATTTAGATATTTATTCAGTGAAACAATACACCCATCTTACGAAGGTGATATGGCCCTTGACACCGGATTACCGGGTGAGGGGTGGGCCGACATGGAAGAAAAGAAACGCGTAGAAAGATTAGCCAACAAAGTTCTCGAATTAGAACTGAAGCTCGATTCTAGCGTCGAACGATTGTCTGAAGCCACGTTACCTCGTGATGTCTCAAGATACACAATCGATGTAAATCATTTACTAAGTAAAATAGCAGATTATATTAGGGATGAGGCAGAAGATGGTGACCTAATTAATCGGATTAGAGCAAAATGTATCGGAATAATCGACAAGCACAATGAGTCTGGTCATAAAATTAAAAATCATTTCACTGAATTAATGGGGGATTATGGACCGGGTGAACCAATAGCCGCCAAGAAAAAAACGAAGACTAAGAAGACTAAGAAGGTTAAGAAGGCCAAGAAGAAGGATTAATTATTTAAATTTATATCACATTCACGTTTCACATTCACAAATAAATACTAATGGAGATAAAAATATCTATAATATTAATATGAATAAATACATTATGTCATTGAAGTCGAAGGGTCGCACCGAACCGCTTTATAAGATGAGAAACACTACGAACAATATTAATCTCCGTGGTAAAACCATTATGAGAATAATTATGTATATCATAATTGCTTCTATTATCGGTGCAATTTGTCTATTTATTTATAAGTTTATCACTGGCACGGACCCCGGCACCGAGACCCCTGGTTCTGAGACCCCTGTTCCTGAGACCCCTGGTTCTGATGTTACTGATGTTGCTGGTATTGCTGGTGCTGTTGCCGATGTTACTGCTGTTGCTGCTGTTGCTGCTGCTGGTGTTGCTGTTGTTGCGGTTGTTGCGGTTGTTGCTGGTGTTGCTGGTGTTGCTGGTGTTGCTGGTGCTGCTGGTGCTGTTGCTGCTGGTGCTGGTGCTGTTGCTGCTGGTGCTACTGTTATTGCTGTTGGTGGTGGTGATGATGGAGGGGTGATGTCGGGTGCTACTGCTGCTACTGCTGCTACTGCTGCTACTGCTGCTACTGCTACTGCTACTGCTACTGCTACTGGCGCTGGTGACACGACACCTTCTGGTGATGAGACAGTTGGAGAGAGAGACTGTTCTGATGATAGATGGAACTGTTCAGTAAAACCTTATTCTATGTGTATTGACTCTTTAACTGGAAGTTCCATAGAAGAATATATATTTGACAATAGGGATACCCTAGGGGAAATTGTAACTGTTAATAATCCGAATATATTACCCCACGAACTGACATCAGATAATATTATATTAGGTGAACTAGATAATTCCGATAATACTTGCTCGAAGCAGAACTTTCAGTTTATATGTGTCAATCCGTGTACAATAAAAGAATAATTTTAATTTATTTGTATTATTATATGAATATCAACTATATAAATTTAGTATTTATCTTGTCGATATGTTTGCTTATCTATTGTTTTAATCATGTAGAAGGATTCTTAACTATTGATCTCACTCAATTTAGTACAGTGACCTCGATGCCCGATTGCGACCCGGCACAAAACCCTGAAGCGTGTGATTTTACTTATTCTGATTCAGGTGCTAATGACCCGAAGGGGCATCTTTGTTCTCTCCCATCCGATTATAGTGCTTATACATGGAACCGTGGTCCAGGAGAATCATTATATTCTGAAGCCATGATGCTACCTAATTTATCGTGTCAAGGTGATTACGAACTCGTCGCTGGTGAAATCACTAATGAACCTTGTAGGGCACATGGTCAACCGTTCACGTTGGAGGGATGTATAGCGCAATGCCCCAAACCTGTAAATCAGGGTGGGTTTACAGGTGCTTCTTCTTTGCCACCTAAAATCGGTCACGGTACTCATGATATATCGACGACTCAATGCGACGGTATATCAATGTATCCTGCCACCAATTCATGTTACGGACCAAGTGGTATTATCACTGGTATTCAAAATGAGACCGGATGTTACCAGAATAACTCTGATAATGAATGGTATGTTGGGGGTTCACAACAACCATTAAAGGCTCGCTGTAGGAATCGAGAGGATAATTCTCTCGGTAACCCAATCCAACCTTATCAAATAATTGGATGTGAAGAGGGATGTCTGAAGCGTGGTGGTGCTGGAGACGGTGTACAGCGGTATATAACCTTTCCCGGACCCACAGGATCATCCGAAAGTTACGGTGATAACACTTACGGGTCTAATCGTGAAGTCATTTATATAGATGATGAACAGGTTGGAGGACCATCGACTGATCCATATCATGTCACCGAAAATAATTTAACACCTATAGGATTTTCCGTAACACCCGCATGTAATAATATTACTATGGAAAATGGTGATGTCGTTAATTTTGATACGCCGTTTTCACCCATTCCGTATTCTTCACCGTGTCAAAGCACCGGTGATATATCGAATAATGAGTCAAGAAGATACGCTGTGAGTGGGTGCTATCCGACATGCTCTGATGATGAAAGATGTATTAATATGAAATTTACTTATTCGGATACTAATAGACCAGCACCAAACCACTCCGAGTTCAAAACTAGCTTGTCAACTATTTATTCAAATGAGAGTACAACTGAAAATACTATTTCGACCGAAGATATAGAGAGATTCGAGAGTTATATTCATTATTATCGCAAGTATAGAGATGATGGGGTTGATCATATCGAAGCACAATTCAAATGCCCTGGAGACGATTGTGAATTTATAAGAGGTGATATTGAAGACCTCGTCAATCCCATCAACCCCATCAACCCTGCAAGTCCTCAGATACCTTCACCCAATTTTGGAGACGGTGCCCCTGTAAATACGGATGATATTACTGTGCTGACGCAGGGTATTACAAATATACAAATGCCTAATATGCCTAATCTCGAACTTTCAGTAGGACCTCCAGGTGGTGGGTAAATATCATTTTAAAAATAAACTCATTACAAACATAAAATACAAGGTATTCATATCTTCTCCAGAATCAAAAAAAGTCTTTACGTGTTCTCTTGGTAGATTACTACCGACATAAAAAGAACTCATTTCTAAATAAGAATATGAAAACTGTGATATCAATGCCTTATATTCCTCATTTTTAAGATGATATGATTTTTCTCTTTCATCTAATATATGATAATATTCTTGTTTAAGATCAATATTATCTTCATATTTTCCATACAAGTTTTTCACTGTTTCATTGTAAGAGAGGGTTTCTTCTTTTAATGATTCTTGTATTTTAGATATCTTATCTGATAGGGCATCTATATCCATAATAATAATTATTTAAAAAGTTAAGTTTAAATATTAATTGACAATACGCAATGCCGAATAAAAAGGGAGGTAAAAAATTTAAGAAGGGAAAGAAACAATCTTTTAGAGCGAAGACAATGATTTATAAAGACCCTAAAGAAGATCAAGAATATGGTAAAGTAATAAGAGCAATGGGTGGTGGTCGATTTGATATTCAGTGTTTCGATGGCAAGAATCGAATGGGTATTATCGCAGGTAACATGAGGAAGAAAGTTTGGGTAAATAAAGATGATATTATTTTATTTTCTAAATGGGAATTCACCACAGAAGATGATAAATGTAGTATTATTCACAAATATGATATAGATGAATCTAGACGATTACAAAGAGATGGCGAATTGCCTGATTTTATTAAATTAGATGAAGATAATGATTTCGGTGAAGATATTGACAATATGATTACGTTTGATTATGGTGTGCCAGATGAAAATGAAGGTGAAAATGAAGAAGACAATGAAGGTGAAAATGAAGACAATGAAGACAATGAAATCGATTTAGATGATATTTAATTTATAATGATAATATATAATGGTTATTGTAGGTGGTTCACCTTTAAATCTTACAGAGTTAGATGGCTTAGGAACGCCTTCTTATGGTGTCGTCGCTTTTCAGCAGGGGGGTAATAGGGGAAGGGGAATGAGAACTAAACGGAAACAGATAACTAAGATAACTAAGAGAACTAAGAGAACTAAGAGAACTAAGAGAACTAAGAGAACTAAGAGAACTAAGAGAACTAAGAAACGAAAGAATAATATGAATGGGGGTTCTGGTAAGGCTGCGGAAGGGGATATTATGGACTACCCTGGACTGATTGATGCGTTAGGTAAAGCGATGGACAGGGTTGAAGATGAGAATATTTCAGACATTGAAAAACAAACTACGCATTTTTTAATTAAAGAGGCATTGGAAGCGAAGGATGGGGCAGCGTATAGGTTGGTGCGGCAGATGGACCCGGCACTCTCTCAGTTTGGGACGGGTTGGGAACAAGCCCGATACGGTCCCACTAAGTTGGAGTTGGCGGCCGCGGCGCCTGAGACTGAAATTCGGGATATATTATCTACCGTATTTGAAAGTCTTGAAGGTAAGAGTGATCTTATTCCACCAACTGAGAAGGAAGATACGCTATTTTTATTAGAAAGAGTATTAGGAAGGAATGATGATGCGGACGCGGCGGCGGGTATGTTGGTGGGGGCTTTTGGTCTGAATGGGGCGGGTTCGTTGGAAAAATACGCGGTTGGCATTTCTGAGTTGAGAAAAGCGCACGCGGGGGTGATTGAAGATGATGAAGGTGGTGAAGGTGATGAAGGTGATGAAGTCGACAGTCTCGAGCAAGCTAGGATCATGATGAAGGGTCTTGTGGAAGCGGTGGTGATTGAAGGTGATGAAGGTGGTGAAGATGGTGGAGGTGGTGAAGATGGTGAAGATGGTGAAGGTGATGCACCCTCACATAGCCCAGGTACTCAGAAGTATCATTATCACCAGAAGATGAAGCGTCTAATCACGCTAATGAAACATGAAAATATTGCCGCCCTGGATCTGGAACAACTACAGAAATTCATCAGTATCGTTCGTGATATGAAGACGAAAGATACATTATACAAACAGAGGGGTGATACAATGAAGGCTAAAATCATGGGTATGGATTTGTTGGCGATTGCCAGACTGCCACCTAAGGAAGAGGAGCGCGTCTTAAACATCCAGAAGCAGATTGAAGCTGAAAAAGTACACCCTGTTCAAGAATCAACCGGACTTGATGATGCTATGAAATTGGGTGAAATTGCCCTTGCTAAGTTGAATGAACAAGGAAGTGGAGGTGATAAAAATCCACCAAAATCCATACCACCACCACCACCACCACTACCACCATCGGGGGGTCAAAGAGGCGATTCGACTATTATGACTGTCTATTTTGACGATACCAATAAGGCAGAGGCAGTTGGGGGAATATGGGCTCGAATTAAAGCGCTTGACGATGAAATGGATAACACGAGTGAGAGTGAGCAAACGGCCTATATACATGGATTGTTTAAAATGGATCCTAAACAACTTAAAACAAAAGTTACCAAGGTAGGAATATTATCACTTTTAAATCCGAGAGTAGTGCATGCGGTCGAGATAAAGATAGATTATTTTAAGCGGAAAAGAAAATCTGCCGACGTTGAACAAATGTTACATACTATGGTAAGTGAAATTTATAATTTCACTACTCAATTGAATTCAGATGAATTGAATAAAATACTAGATGTTATCAATATGGCAAACAAGTATCCAGAAAGCGTTCAAAAGGTGCTGGAGGCGGGCGCCCGAGTGGTTGAGGGTAACACACTTGGACTAGTGTTGCACCCGGTCGATATCTTAATATACTATTTAAAAGGGCCGAAATTCCCGCGAATGACGGACAAGTTACATATTTTAATTTCCAATGCGACGATTATCGCGGATATCGAACTCAAGCATAGTTTGATAACAATGGTGAATGAAGCTTTATCTAAATTCCAGTCTGAAAAATTCTTGATGATCATCGCAAAATCAATACGCGTAGGCAACTCGCTAAACTCAGGAGCAAAAAAGGTGGGTCCAGTCAATAAATTACATTTCAAGGACTTCCTTAGATTCAATGAATCTAAGTCGCCAAAAGAAAAAGGTTTAACACTTCTGTATATTGTCGCGAATGGCATCGACTCTCATGTGGGACTAAATTGGATGTTAGAAGCTCGGGAGACCTTCCGCCAAGTTAAGGATAATGTAGATCTTAAATCTATATTCACAGATATAGTAGATCTATCACAATTTAGACTTAAAGTCGAAAAAGAGATTGAAAAACTGGAATCAGAGTATGATCCGCAATATATGGGAGATAATGAAGGCTACCAAAATTTGTCCGAAAAACACAGGGAATTTGGAGAGACAGACGGTTTATACGATAAATTGTCTGAATTAACTATGAAATCTTCAGTGATGGAAAATGTCTTTGTACAGCTATTTGAGCAATTTGGGGGCACGAAAACTGATAATAAAAATGATTTTTTTTCGGTTATTTCAACGTTTGTCGGTCAACTTTGTGAAGCGGTGAGAAAAAAAACGGTGGGAAAACAAGCGGAAGGAAAAAAAACGGTAGAAAAAAAAACGATGAGTGGGAATCATGGTGCCAACCCGACTGCTACCGCATCAGATCGACTCCTCAATGCAATACACGCTAGGAAGGAACTGCGACCCGTCAATAAAGTGAAATCGGTCGATGAAGTTACCGACGCGGACTACTTAGGTCTCTTCTATAATGGCCAATACTCACTGGGCACCGCGGCGGCAAAAGCGTGGCCCGGGGGAGTGGATGGATGGACGCCAGTTCAATGGCAGGAAAAGTTTGACAAGATCGTGTCGACATACAAAAAAAAAGCGGAAAAGGCGATAAATAAAGGGGTCACGGGCAAAGAAGCAGACTACAGGGAACTGATGTTCGGAGCAATTGCCACAAAGTACGGTGTGGACCCGCGCACAATCGATGCGGTCTAATCAATTTAGATGATATTTAATTTAGAATGATAATATATAATGGTTATTGTAGATGGTTCACCTTTAAATCTTACAGAGTTAGATGGTTTAGGAACGCCTTCTTATGGTGTCGTCGCTTTTCAGCAGGGGGGTAATAGGAGAAGGAGAATGAGAAGGAGAACTAAACGGAAACAGATAACTAAGAGAACTAAGAGAACTAAGAGAACTAAGAGAACTAAGAGAAAAATATCGAAAAGAAGGACCAGAAGGTATAGCCGCGCATTAAGAGGTGGTTCTGGACAAATGGCGGCGTCGACAACAAGGAGCAGGGCGGATGATAATGATGAACTCGAAGCATATAAGAACAAAATGATTTGGGATGAGGATGAGAAAGCGAGGATGATTGCTTTTTCCAATGAATTGATTGAACTAAAAAAGAGAGAACAAAGGGAGAGGTCCGATAAGGCAAAACTCGAACATGAAGTGACCCGTCTTGAGCTTAAACAGGCGCCGGCCAAGATGAGTGACATCCGTAGTCGGACGATCATTCGCGAAGGGATTCAGCCTTCCGAGAGGGCACGCACTGCGCCGAAGCTGCCGATCGATGAGACCTCGTTGAGAGAATTTGGCAAGGCCAGAAAAGAACGTCAAGAGGCCAGAAAAAAACTTCAAGAATCACAGTTGAGAGAATTTGGCAAGGCCAGAAAAGAACGTCAAGAGGCCAGAAAAGAACTTCAAGAATCACAGCGTCTTTTTAGAAAAGAACGTCAAGAACGTCAAGAATCACATGATCTTTTAAAAGAATCGAGAACAATGCTTGAGCAATCGCCCAAGAAAGCCGACCGCGAAGCAGTGAAGGTGGAGTTATTGAGGCTGCGCGCCAGACAGGCGCAGTACGCGGCGGACGCCGAGGCTGATGCGATCCGCGCTGCGGAGATCGCGGAGGGAGAGCCGGCGGAGCGGGAAGAGGGGGAAGAGGCGGAGCGGGACGCGCTCGAGGCCAGTGCCGAGAAGGATGATCAATTGAGAAAACAACTTGATGAAATGGTAGTTGAGGAAGCAGATGAGAAGTCAGATGTGGGTGCGGTTGAAGAAGTTGCAGCGTCTTCAGCCGCTGAAAACACTGAAGACGCGGAAGACACTGAAGACGCTGAAGACGTTGAAGACGCTGAAGCCGCTGAAGAAGCTCGCAAGGAGAGTTTCATGGAGGAAGCGCGCAAAGGACAGTCTTTCGACCTAAAATCAGCAGAAAAGGAGTGGAAAAGTCTTCTCTATGATGAAAAGCACCTTGCTTCATATGGGTTTAATAAAAGCGATACCCGTTTAATATTAGCTATTTGGATGAGGATAGATAAAGGCTGGTCAGTTCCCGAAGAGATGCTTGATGGTATGGGGGTGAGGGACGAAATACCCTTAACGAAACAGCAGGAGCATATTCTCGTCGATGATATTTCAAAAAAACAACCGATGAAGAATGATAATGGGTGGGTAAATATGCGCGCAATTTACCCAAGAGACATAGATAAATTATACCATGCTATGATGGATATCCGAGATGGCGAGCATCTACGCGAAGATGGCAGAGTACATTTTCAATCCATCCCTGAAGGTAAACCCGCGATAGTTGGGGCATTAGAGAAGTTAATACTCAGACAACCT
>Ga0307488_10000473_pt1 | contig 33223 bp, 26 predicted proteins | sample SB02metaG_FD_202248 | JGI IMG/M metagenome (GOLD analysis project Ga0307488, IMG submission 202248) | Sea-ice brine microbial communities from Beaufort Sea near Barrow, Alaska, United States - SB 0.2 | ecosystem: Environmental > Aquatic > Marine > Coastal | place: USA: Alaska | collected...
GAATAGCAGGAGGTTAAAGTGGAACTTCTGGAACTCATTATGACCGGAATAACAGCAATAATTCTGTTTGTATTTGGCCTTGATAATTTTTCGCGAGAAATTGAGCAAATTTCTGGTGATCGGTTTAGAAATTTTTTGAGTTCGGCAACTAATGTTCCTATTTTAGGTGTGCTTATTGGCGCGCTAGTGACGATGGTTATTCAATCTAGCTCAGCAACATCTGTTATTTCTATTGGTTTGGTAAACGCGGGCGTCCTGTCCTTTAAAAATAGTGTGGGCATTATTTTTGGAAGTAACATAGGTACCACGATTACTGCACAACTTGTCGCTTTTAAGCTAACTAATTTTGCTCCAGTTTTAATCATCATTGGTTTCATATTAACGATTACCAATAGCAAAGCATCTATTTTTGGTAAGTCTGTATTTTATTTTGGTTTTGTATTTTTCAGTCTGAACTTGATATCAAGCACACTGGAACCATTGCAAAACAATGAGACGCTAGTCTCAATCTTAATTCAACCACAAAATCCGCTTTATGCTTTGTTGATTGGATGTTTGTTCACTGCGCTAGTGCAGTCAAGTTCAGTGACAACTGGTTTAGCTATTATCTTTACGCAGCAGGGGGTGTTGGGCCTTGAAAATGCGGTTCCTTTGATCTTAGGCGCCAATATTGGGACAACGGCCACCGCTTTCTTAGCTGTCATTACTATGGATATTGCGGCTAAAAAAGTAGCTTTTAGTCATTTTCTGTTTAATGTAGGGGGAGTCATACTTTTTTTTCCAGTGTTGCTTATATTTGGATACAAGTTAGCTGAATTTAATCAAAATCCTGCAATTGCTTTAGCCAATATCCATTTAATCTTTAATGTAACAGCGAGTCTAATTTTTACAGCATTCATTACTCCATTTACCCGCTTTGTCGATAATTTATTTGGAGAAGGCAAAATGGATTTTGAGCGAATTAAATTACCTAGGTTAAAAGAAGATGATAATTTTGAGTCCGTAAAGCAAACCCTAGACTCCTCTTCTGAACAGTTATTTCGCTTTTTACAGGAAAATTATAATCTGGTAACGCTAAGTATTGAGACCAATTATAAAGGCGTGTATGACGCCGCAGAGAAAAGAATTGAATACGTTGATTTCCTTAAGGATCAGTACATGCATTATTTTTCTAGCGCAGTGATTCTGATTAATCAAAAGAATGAATCGAAGGCGTTGATCAAGCTTATTAACCAGTTTGATTATTTGTTTCAAATACACGATTCAATTACCGATTTATTCGAAGCAAAACGGGTAACAAACGAAAAATATATTGAATTAAAAAGCGATTTACTCCTTTTAATACGAGGACTATCTATTAAAACTCTTGATGTTTTCGATGAAATTGTGAGTGAAATGCTCGATATGCAACACCACACTGAAAAGCGATTATTAACCTCAAAAGAAAAAGAGTTACAGCATGAAATTAACGACGTGAATCGGAGTTTGCTGTTACTCATCGCTGACACATCTCGGGAAGATGCTGGTGCATTAATAAATTTTGTGACTTACTCGCAAAGGCTAAAAGATAAACTCAATAACTTTGCAAACTTACAAGTAAAACTCAATTTACCAATAGAGCCAAAGAAAGCGGAAGAGATCAATGTTTAGGTCTTTAAAGTCTGAGTAGAAAATGTTTCGATGGTTATTTAGCTTTCCTAATTAAGAGTATGTTCTATACTTGTGTTTTTTCAGTGCTTAATTTTTATCGCACGAGTGCGTGAGGCTTGATGTCAATGTTGGTTGCTAAACATATCAGTAAAAAATTTGGTGCATACCAAGCGTTGGATAATGTTTCATTCGAAATAAATAAAGGAGATATTGTTGGTTTCTTAGGTAAAAATGGCGCAGGGAAAACTACCTTAATGCGCATACTGACCACTTTTATCACTGCATCGTCTGGTTCAGTCCTCATCGATGGAGAAGACATTACCAAGCATTCTCTAACGGTTAGAGAGAAAATAGGTTACTTACCCGAAAAGCCGCCTTTATATGGCGACATGACAGTGAAGAGTTATTTAAAATTTGCGGCTCAAATAAAAGGTGTCTCTGCAAAGAAAGAATCATTTCAGGTTGAAAAAACACTGGATGATTGCGGCTTAAATCGGGTTGAGAAGCAAAAAATTTCCACATTATCCAAGGGGTATCAGCAACGAGTCGGTATAGCGCAAGCCATCATTCACGAGCCTAAATTGCTTATTTTGGATGAGCCGACAAGCGGTCTAGACCCCATTCAAATTCTGCAAGTTCTAGCCTTAATTAAAAATCAAAGAGATCAGAGAACGGTCTTACTAAGCACTCATACGTTAAATGAAATTGAGCAAGTTGCTCAGCGCGTATTAATGTTGAAGTCGGGTCAAATTGTACTTGATGAATCTTTAGATGAGTTACTAAAAAAGAAACAATTAACTCAATCACACCCCGTTACCTTGGAGCAAATCTTCATCGATTATCATCAAGACACGCCTTTAACGCAATTATCAACACAGGGTTAGTTGACGATGAATAAAACCTTCGCAATAGTTAAAAAGGAATTGCATAGCTACTTTAGCTCACCCATTGCATACCTTATTTTGATCGCAACATTGTCGCTATTTAACGTTTTCTTTTTTCTCATTATTGACCAGAACCACGAAGCTTCATTACGCGATATTTTCATATTGATGGAGTTTATGTTCGTATTCTTAATTCCGCTGCTGACAATGAGAATGTTCTCTGAAGAAAAAGCCAATGGCACGATGGAGTTTCTACTCACATCACCACTAACTCTCAGTATGATCGTGTTGGGTAAGTATTTAAGCATGCTGATTTTCTTCACATTGTTGATCAGCATGACCGCTACTTACTATTTAATTTTGGAATACTTTGGCAATCCAGACCCCATGAGTATTCTTTCTGGCTATATTGGAATCTGGTTGGAAGGTGCATTTTTTATAGCGATTGGCTTGCTTGTTTCTTCTTGGACGCGGAATCAGATAATTGCCGCATTAGTGTCTTACGCGTTGATATTTTTACTGTATTTTGCCGCTAGCTTTACCAAGTATTTCAGCGGTTCTGTAGAGCATTTTTTGGTACAGATTAGCACGCGTACGCACTTAGAAAATTTTGCAATCGGCATAATCACGCCTAGCAATGTTACTTATTATTTAACAGGGATCATACTTTGTTTAGTTTTAACAAGGTTGAGTATCGACAATAGGTTGTGGCAATAATGAGTAAATCAACTTTTAATCTGCGTTCAGTGTTGCCCACTTTACTGCCATTGTGTTTCGGGTTGTTACTTTTATTTCTCGCAGCAGGTGCCTCTATTTTTTATATAGACCAACGGCTTTCTTACCTAACAATTGGCCTGCTTAGCATTAGCGCGATTTTCCTTATTATTTTTTTAGGCATGCTAATTACCTATCGATTTAGTACTACAAAAGCTGACATCGTGATGCCTTTGAGGGAAGCAACGCCCATTAGCGTCGCAGCTTCTTTCGAGCTTAGCCGATGGAAGAGGCTTGCTACTGTGACTATTGTAATGATTGCTAGCTTGAGCTTTATTAGTGGGAGTAACTATCTCGCTAATAATTCGACACTACGATGGGATATAACAAAGGACAAGCAACACACTTTGTCTACAAACACAGTCGAATTTATCCGTGTATTGGAACGTCAGGTTCAACTAACCGCATTTTATGTTGGGGCACCTCCTAAATATTTACAAGACTTATTCAAAGAATATGAGAGAACATCCGGCGGTTTAGTGATGACTGAAATCATTGATCCTATCGAACAGGTTGCCTACGCAGCAAAATTTGGTAACGTGATTAACAGCCAAGAGCAAAAAGTCATTGTTCAATCTGGCAACAACCGCAAGGATGTCGATTTCACTCAGGACTCCCTGTCTGAAGAGCGTCTAACAAATGCTATTGCGAGTGTCAGCCGAACGCAAAAGACCGTTTACTTTCTTACAGGGCATGGGGAATATTCAACGATAAATGAAGAGAATACGGGTTTATCTACATTTTCTCAGTTACTTGCAGACAACAATATTTTGAGTAAGCCGTTGATGCTCGGTATCAGTCAGTCGATTCCTGAAGATTGCGATGTATTGATTATTGCAGGACCAAAAAATCAACTAACCCAAGACGAAGAAACCTTAATTGAAGACTATTTATCAAAAGGTGGAGACGCTTTATTTCTAATTGAACATACAGTTGTTAGTACTCCAGATAAACCGCTGAGTGCGGAACAGATGCAAAAAAATCCTGATTTAAATTCACTTCTCAACAAATGGGGACTCAATGTTGAATCCGATATTGTTGTTGATTTAACTAGCCATGTTGGTGATGACGTTGGTAGTCCGGCAACCAAAAATTATCAGAAGCATAAAGCGATCACCGAAGGTTTGGATTATACGTTTTATGTTCGTCCACGCTCTATTACGCTGTTAGAAAATCGTCGCCCAAACATAAAACATGCAGTTATTGCCTCAACAGCGTCAACCACAAACAGTTGGGCTGAAACTAATCGGAATTTAGATGTGAAATTTGATAAAAACGTCGATACAGCAGGTCCTGTAGCTTTGTCTTATGTTGTTATTGATGAAAAAAATACCGAGAATATGAAAGACGGTAAAACTTCTGATACTCGATTAATCGTTTTCACAGATGCCGATTTTCTAACTAATGTTTATATTGACCAATACAGTAATGCGCAGATGGGACTTAACATTGTGAATTGGCTCTCTGAGCTGGATTATAAAACATTTCTTGGCGATAAAAAAATGGCTGTTGAGCGTTTAGATTTAACCAGTAAGCAAAAACGACAAGTTATCGTAGTTCTCTTCTTTTTACCTTTTTCTTTCGTTATTGTTGGGTTGATTATTTGGCTACGAATTAGGTACAACGCAACGATAAAGTAAGTGCGTAAATAATAAGGTTTGTTTATTTGAGTTTGTGAACTCGTATCATAATCATTAAAAGCATTATAAAAAATGAGCTAATTAACTGACTGCTGTTTAAAACAGCCTTAGTGTTTAGCAGTCAGTTATGGCGAGTTTAATAAAAGACGCTACTCTACAGCGCGTTTCAATGCGGCCTTGAATGCAGGGCGAGCCATGTTACGACCGATGTAGGCTTGCAAGGTAGGATAGCCCTCCAGCTTACCTAAACGATTAGCCATAGACACAGCGTAACTAATGCCAAAATCTGCTCCACTGATTTGCTCACCCAAAATAAACTCGTTGTCACCAAGTTGTGCGGCAATGTTGTCGAGATGCAAATTTATCTCAGCCTGACTGAAACCATTTAACATTGCGCTTGGCGCATCATCGCGCATTAATAATAGCTGAATCAAGAGCGGCGCAAACACTGACCCTTCCGAATAGTGAAGCCACTGCGAATAAGTGGCCCAAGCTTTAAGGTCTTCGCGGCGAGGTGAAAATTTGTGTTGCGGGTCGAACTTTTCTAAGAAATAAGAGGTAATGGCACCTGACTCACAGAGAACCAAACCATCGTCTTCAATCACCGGCGATTTGCCTAGAGGGTGGATCACCTTCAGATCAGCTTGAGAACGCATTGTGTTTGGATCGCGCAAGTACTCTTTCAATTCGTATTGCATGCCTAACTCTTCCATCAACCAAACGGTGAAGATGGATCGGCCAATTCTCAAATGATGTATTGTGACCATATTTTATATTTACTCCGCTAACTACAAAGAATGTGGATAAAACTAACCAAAAGGATGGTAAGGATTAATCCCAGTAACCTTCCTTAACCCTACTACAGTATGACGGTTACTGGCAATCGCCAGGTTATTTCAAACCCAGCCCAGAGCCAATATCGGCGGCTAATGATTTTGTATGCAGCCTATGATATCTGTTCACTGTGCAAAGCACATAAAAACGTTCTGAATTGCTCAAAGTGTCCATTTCGTCGCGCTTTATGTCCTGTTTATCTTTTTTGTTTATATAACTCTCTTTTATTGTCTATCTTGTTAACTAAATGGAAACCAATTGTAAAATTTAAATAGAGAAATCGATGGGAAATTACGCTAAAATTTTATCAGTACTCTTCTTTTTATTCACCTTAGTCGGCTGTGGCAGCGGCGGCGATGCTGAAGTTCGAGATACAACCGCACCCGTGCCTGATACTGAATCACCTGTGATTACCTTAGTTGGTGATGAGGTCATCAATTTGCTGGTGGGTGAAATTTATGTTGAACAAGGTGTAACCATTTCTGACAACGTCGATACTAATCTAGCGGCGGTAACAACAGGTGAAGTAGACACAAATACGGCTGGTTCATACATCATCACATACACCGTAACCGATGCTGCCAATAATCAATCAAGTATTACCAGAACAATTATTGTAGAAGAAGCACCGGCTCCAAGTACTAATGCATATATATTCGATTCTGAAAATGAAGACTCTTTTTATATGGAATACTGGGGAGATACTTGGTCGACCGGCACAGAATACACAGATCAACCTGCTGATACCACATACTCCAGAGCACTAGAAATTACAAAAAGTTCAGGTTGGGGAACCGTCGTTGCTTGGGGCAATGAGTCTGAAAACGCCATTGATATTTCTACCTATACTCACGCTAGATTTAAAATAAAAACCGATACCTTCACTTTTATCGAAGTTGTTGTGCAAAGCGCAACAGTGTCAGAATCTAAAATTATTTATAGTTTTGCATCAGGCACTGACCTAGGTAATGGTTGGATAGAAATGGAAGTAATGCTACCTGGCTTTACTGATATGACCTGGTTTTCTCTAAACTTTATTGGCGATGCAGGCACAACCGTCTTGTTGGCCGATGTTTACTTTACAACATTAGACCCAGAGCCTGTTACTGGGCCACCTGAGGGCGCCCCAATTCCTCCAGACTATGCAGACGATGAAGTCGTCGTGCTATTCAGTGATTCCCTTACCCAAGATAGCTTTATTGGGGTTTGGAATGCCAACTACTTCAATGCACCTATTTACTTTGAAGGCGATGTAAATGGTAATAATTTTGCCAAGTACACAATCACTGCGGGCGGCATCGCTGGTGGTGTTACGGGTCTTGAGTTTGGCTTTGAGAACGGTGTATTGGATGCTTCGCAGCATACGACGTGGAATATGGATTTGTTCATCGAACCCGGTATCACACAAGTTGAGGTACAATTAGTGTCAAGAGATGGTGGCGCAAAACGCACGTTTGCTAACCCTACCACAGGTACTTGGCTAAGTTTAGAAATGCTATATAGTGAACTAGTAGATAATGATGGTAATGGCTACGATGTTCTAAATAGCAGCTTATTGCAGCTCATTGTTATTCAACTTTGGGGACCAGAAGGAACATCTGTTTATGTTGATAATATTTACTTTTCAGGTGTTTCTACTTCTTATGATATGACTGTAAATGTTGTCAATGACAATAATACTCTTTTAGAAAACGCTGCAGTAACGGTAGGTAACACTACAGTTACTACTGACGCAAATGGTAATGCCGTTCTTACTTTGCCGGAAGCTAACTACAAGGTTCTTGTTGAAGCTGATGGTTATGGCGCAGTGCAGGACAATCAGCTTATTTCTGGTGGTGATGCTAGTCTATCAATGAGTTTGTTGCCGCTAAATAACGGCCCTTCAGTTGCTGCGCCAATCCCAACGGCAACTAACGATGAGGCCTTCGTTCTTTATAGCGACACACTAACCGTTGATAAGCCTATCTCATTTTGGAATGACGATTTTTTCAGAGCGCCAACGTTTTCACAAATTGATATTGCAGGGGACAATATCGCTAAATTTCAAATCATTCCCAGCGGTGAAAACGGTGGTATAACCGGTATTCAATATGGAATACAAGGCGGTGCTATAGACGTGTCGAGTTTTACTGGACTGCGTTTTGATATGTATTTAACATCCGGTATAACAGAAACTGAATTCCAAATTATTCCATCATATGGTAATTCCGGTGTTTCAGATCGGCTAACTAGGCCAACAGGACAATGGATAACAGTAGAGTTACCATTCTCTGAGTTGAACGGAAATTTCGATACATCCAGCTTGATAATGTTTAGCGTCCAATTGTGGGGAACAACTAGCGACTCGGTCTATTTAGATAACATTTATTTTTATCAGTAGTGTTAGCAATTAAGGAGCTCTCTTAGTCGATAAGAGAGCTCCTGTTATATTTAGTAAATCGTCTATTGAAGATGAGTATTGATCCTATAAATTATTATTCCATCAACTTATTAACATCCCAAACAATCAGCACTTGAGCTTGCTAGCGATTTGCCATTTTTAGACGAATAATTGTTTACAGGCAATATTTTTGTTAGTTTTGTGTCATTAAAAAATGAACACACATTAAGCATCAGACCACTATGAAGCTTACTGCTTTAAGTATAGCTTTTTAAGCGTATTCAACATAATTCTTGAACATGTTAACTAGGCTAGTCACCACAATATACTGTCACGAAATGCATTCCTCAGGCTCGGGATTACGTTAAGTGAACTGGGGTATCCTAGTCCTTTTTGATATGCATGCAACTTCAGGCATAACACAAGCGGTATACCAAATTATTTCTAAATCAGAGCCAGGTAATTCAACTATATTACCGGTGTCAACAGAGCAATGGATAACAGTAGAATTACCATTTACAGTTCTTGTTAATCCCACTGCAAAGTTTAACCCAGCAACATTAAATCAGTTAGGTTAACAGTTGTGGGGTTCCACTAGTGATTCGGTATACATAGATAATATTTACTTTCATTAATAATCTTATTGGGCTCTTTTAATTGCGATTGAAAAGCCGATATTTAGAACAAGGATCGGAAATAATAGTAACTTCTTAATTCCACACTGAGTCAAATAAACAACTTAAAATATCCATCTAAAGCACTTAAAAAATATTTTTTAAAATCACTATCTAATTCCAAAAAGTGGAGTACACTCCGCGAATTATAACCTTCTCAGTCTATTTTTAATGGTCATTGGTTTTCACGAGCAAAAAGAAAAACGTCTATTAACACTGTCTTTCTATGTGGCTGGATTATTCGTTTTTGTCGCTTTGGGATTTGCACTTATTACCCATTCTAGCGCCATCTTATTTGACGGTATCTATTCTCTTATTGCTTTCTTTATGGCGTTGTTAACCCTAAAAGTAGCCAATCTCGTGCAGATGCCCGATGACGACCGTTTTCATTTTGGTTATACCGCGATAGAACCTACTCTCAATCTGTTTAAGTCATTAATAATCATTGCTACTTGCTTATATGCGGTTGTCGGATCGGTAAATAGCTTAATGACAGGTGGTAATTCTGCTGAGTATGGGCTGGCGATGATTTATGGTGCGCTTGCGACACTTGGCTGCTTTGCCGTATCCGGTTATATGAAACACCAAGGTAAAAGTTTGCGTTCGGACTTGGTCGGCGTTGATGCTCGCACTTGGTTTGTGGATGGCGTGCTCAGTGTATCAATTCTAGTGGGCTTTGCTCTTGCTTATTTTATAGAGCAAACTAGTTTTGCTGCTTATGCGCCGCTTGTCGATCCAATATTACTTATTCTATTGGGTACTGCTATTTTACCGATACCGGGCAAAATCATGCTCGATAGCTTAAAAGAAGTAATCAATAAAGCACCGCCAGAAGCAATTACTGCGGTTATTGAGAAAAAACTCAAACAAACACTCAGCGGCGTTCCGTATGAGCATGTTGAAGTGCGGATCAGCAAACGTGGGAGAGATCTGTATATTTTGGTACACATCATCGTTGCCGAATCATTTTCAGTTGCGACTATTAGTGAGCTTGATGACATTCGTATAAGTTGCGAAGCCGCAATGCGTGAATGGGACGCGTCAATTATCATGGATATTTTGTTTATTAAAGATCCTAAATTGGCAGGATAGGCTAAATAAATCGATGCAACACTTTCCCAATGCCATGCTAAAGGATAATCTCGGCGGAGTGATTATTTGGTCTATTGCTAAGATTCATTCGTGTGTGTAATCTACCTAATTCTTTCTCAAACATCAGATAAGCATGTACAAGCGTAAACTCTTTTACTTCGGCCTCACTACCGCTTTTATCTTATTTATAGCCCTCATCAGTACCGCTATATCTGCCCATTTAACTCGCGGCAATTTGCAGCAAAGTAACATTGCACAATCGTTGCTGGTTGAGCATGAAAAGCTGTCGAGTATTTCGTATCGATTGTTTAAGCAACTGACGGATGAGATAATATTTGGCCGTAATGCAAATCAGGCATACGTTAGAAAAAAGCAAAAAGTTATTCAAGAATCATTGGAACAGATTAGGCAATTGGAACTAGAGCAACGCAAAGCGTTGGGAATATCATTTACGCAAGGCAGTGTTGAGGATACTGATGAATTAGTGCGTCTAATCGATGAGATTATTGTCGAGTTTGAAGCGGTTGTTATTAGTAATAATCAGGCCCCACTTAGCCAGCAAGAGCAACTTCGTCGTTTACTTGAGGTCACTATAGATGATCAATTTAGAGAAGCTATAAATTCAGCCGTCGCTCGACAAAGTAGAGTCGTCGCAGCTATAAATGCTCGAATTGACACTTTAAATACGACTATATTGTGGTTCACTGTTGGCTTGGGTACTTTGTCGTTACCTCTCATATTGTATGGCTGCTATTGGCTTTTTAATCAGTTGTATCAGCCTCTTATTTTAATTGGTAATGCTGCCAATGCTATTGCTGCAGGTAACTATGGACAACCGATTTCAGTTAAATTGGATGATGAGTTTGAGGAATTAGTAACGTCAATAAATCAACTTGCACGGCGTCTTCAAGAACATGAAAATAACGAAGCGGCGTTGCGCAAACAATTGGAATTAGAGGTTAAACAGCGCACTAGTGAGCTAACAGAAGCTAACCTACAATTGACTAAAATTGACTCTCGACGCCGCCAATTTATAGCGGATGTTTCACACGAGTTACGAACACCATTGACGATCATTAGAGGGGAAGCGCAAGTTACGCTGCGAATGCAGTCCGCGTCGGCAGAGGACTTTAACCAAACATTAGTTTCTATACTCGAACAAGCAGTGAACCTAAGCCGGTTAGTAGATGATCTATTACTGTTAACTAGGGCTGAAATGAACCAGCTTAATTTAGACATTATGCCAGTCGAAATTATGCCGATGCTCGAGTCAGAAGTAATAAAATGGGAGAAGCATGATTTAAACCGCAGCATTGTGTTGTTGGCACGCAACGCGTCAAGCGACGCCATTGCGATGATAGACAAACAACGAATTGGCCAAGTACTTTCAATTTTACTCGATAATGCAACAAAATATTCAAAACCGCATCAACCGATAGAGATTGCTCTGGAAAAATTAGACGCCTTTATTACGATTTCTATTACCGATTCAGGGGAAGGTATTTCGGCTGCTGAAGTCGATAATATATTTGAACGTTTCGTTCGCTTTAGCAAGCATAATGAGGGCCTAGGCCTGGGGCTACCAATTGCAAAGGTCATAATCGAAGCTCATGGCGGTCGTATTTCTGTCGAATCAACGCAAGGACAAGGGTCCGTGTTTTCCGTTGTCTTACCGATTGGGAAGCTGACATGAATATCTTATTGGCCGATGATGAAAAGCCACTCCTTAATTTCTTAGCTCGTGGTTTGCGAGCGGAAGGTTATGAATGCGCTTGTTTAAATGAATTGCATGAAGTATTGCCATTTATTAAGAAAAATATGCCACCGGTAGTTGTTCTAGATAGGTTGTTTGGTTCTCAAGATAGCTTGTCGATTATTGATTCTATCAAGGCTTTACCAAACCCGCCGATGGTACTTATGTTGACCGCTTTAGATGAGGTGTCTGAACGAGTTAAGGGATTGGAAATGGGGGCTGATGATTATCTCTGTAAGCCTTTCGATTTCGACGAGTTACTAGCCCGGATCTCAGCCCTAAGAAGGCGAATGATCGCACCGCAGCAGGCCAATCAAAACACAATAGAAATTGGCAGCTTAGAGTTAGTGCTGCAAGAAAGAATTGTTTTTCTCAATGGTGAAGAATTGTCACTAACGAAAATTGAATTTGAGTTGCTATTATATTTTGCGGAGAATCAAAATAAAGTCCTTTCGCGAGAGCGCATATTAAGTCGTGTTTGGCAGACTTATAGCGATCCGAATACAAATATTATTGATGTTTACGTTAGCAGACTGAGAAAAAAATTAGAAAGAGAGCCGCAGCTCTCCATTCAAACACTACGCGGCAATGGTTACCGTTTAGCACTAAAATAGCGCGAATCAGTGTTGGTAGTTCGCGCCTATATCTTAGTTAGTAATAGGTGATAACAACTTAGGGTTGTGCACTAAATTACGCACACCATGTGCATGGTCTTCCTTGAATACGTTGTCATTACACCATTCGTTAACACTGTTGATATCAACAACAGCCACCTGTGGTCTGACACTCCAGCTTACCTGCAAAGGTGATGCCTTCTCGTTATATGATGGCCCGGTGGTTGAACCTAAGTACTCGATAGGTATGCCCATGGTGGTTGGTACGTTTGGCGCTTGATAATAACCATTTACCTGCTCAACTTTCGCTAATTCACCGAAGTCCATCGCATTTTCATCGTTGGCAAGCACAATCACCTGACCTTCAACGCGTAAACCTGGATTCATGGTGCTCTCAGCTAAGCACGCGCCGAGTGTTGGACCCGGTGCAACTTGCGCTGAAGAGTATACAAAATGTACTTCTAAAGTATCACCAGATTGCAGTGGGTCACCTTTCGCTGCGCATACTTGGCTGCTGATTGGCTTCATTTGTGCGGCAGATAATTTACCGTTGTATACATAGCCGGTGTTTTTACCGCTGCCGTCACCGTTGCCAGCATGCGTTGTAAAATCACCGCCTTTATGTTCTGCGTTTTTGTGGAAATGAATGTTGCATAGGTTAAGAACACCGCGGTTTGGAGCTTTACCAAAACTACGCAAATTCGTCCCGTAGTCTTGATCAATATCACGTGGCGACTGTGGACCAAAACCTAGACCGTCTGTATTTTTCTCTAAGACTGCACGTTGCTCAGAAACAACACTGTCCGCTACTGATTTCGCATTGACTGCGCCAGTGCACAAAAAAAGTGTTGAAAGGGCAATAGCAATGGCGTTCTTTTGAGCTGTGATTTTTTTCATATTAATAGACTTCATGTTTATTCCTTTTTACAAAGCTGTGAATCGTGACCTTTGATAGTAGCCGTAAATACTCGCTAATTTATACCAACGGTGCACCGTGCTTATTTATGTTTTTTTAAGTTGAGTTGCCACTCGGACTAATTCTTATGGCAACACCATTTAGCAATTATTGTATTGTATATTTAGTAATCTATTCAATTAAAATCGATAGCCCACTGCAACAGTATAAACCCATGGATCGATTTCGATGGATTCGATGCTGCCTTGTGTACCATTCAGATTAAAACTCGCTTCGGTATCAATATCTATCCAGCGAATTGAGGCGTTCACGAACCACTTTTCATCTAACATATAGTCAGCGCCAACTTGCGCCGCCAATCCAAACGAGTTATCCAGTGATAGGTCTCGCAAACCAATAGCGTCATTTTGGGAGGTAAATTTTTCGTCAAAAAATATAGTGTAGTTTAAACCGACACCAACATATGGCTTAAAGGCATTGTCGCCAGTATTGAAATAGTAGTTAACGCTCAGTGTAGGTGGCAAATGTGTCACTTCAGCAAGCTGGTTACCCGTGCCTAAAGGATCGGGTACACCAAAGTCTACGTCATGCTTAAATGGAGTTGCGGCTAGTACTTCAATATTAATGTTGTCTGCAATGAAGTATGCGAAATTCAGCCCTAGCTGTGTGTTGTTGCCCACGCTAACATTAACCCCAAGATCACCGCCTACAATGATATTTGAAGCAGATTCATTTGGGCTTACTGTGGCTAGGCCACCCCTAACAAGTATATCGCCTTTCTCAAAAGCAAAAGCGGTCTGGGACGCAACTAAAGTGGCAAGAGCCAACGTAACAACACTTGTTTTTTTCATAATACACCTGAAGTAGTTTAAGTTTGAAGCGCATATTCTATTGAAAATATCTAAAAAACACTTTGCAGGAAGATTAAAATTAGATTAAAAATTGTAATGGGTCTTTTGATGATTGAGACGTTGTTGCCGTGAGACCGAATTAATGTTTGGAACTCAGAGGTTGCTGATAGGTTGACTAGCCTCAGTGAAAGAACGCAGACATAGCTATGTTCTTCTTATTTCGTCGACAAAATATATCTTAATTCACTTAATCCTTTACCTTTATTTGTTATTTTCCATGCCATGAACACATCTTGTGGGGGGAGTTTTTCTTCTAATTCAATTATAACCAGCTTTTCTGAATCAGTATGAGATTCAATCAAATTTTTTGGTAAATACCCAATGCCTATGCCTGCAACAATAGCGTCAATTTTTTGGGCAATAGAACTAACGAAAAAGTGTTGGCTACCCTCAATCATATTCACTGACCATGGAATTTCATGTCGCGCAGAGTCATGAACAATCACACTTCGATATTTTGTTAGTTGCTCAGGTTTAACTTTTTGTTTACCTAGTGATAACTCATGAGCACTATTTGCAACTAACACAATCTCTAATTCACCTATTTTTGTCGCTCTAATACCTTTTTGATTTGGAACAGGTGAGGGGGCTCCAATAACTAAATCGACCCTGTCATCAATTAAAACTTCCCAAGTTCCATTCATTACTTCTTCTTGTACGTCAATTTCAATATTTTTATGTTTATCTAAAAATAGTTGTAGCCTTTTAAAAACCGGTTTTATATCGATAATTGAGTCACACGCAATTCGAATTTTAGGTTCCCATCCGTTAGCAATCGTTTGAGTTTGCTCTGCAAGGGAGTTAATTGTACTCAATACTTTTCGGCCCTCAGCCAATAAATGCTTTCCAGCAGGAGTAAGAACGGCACGGCGCCCTTGTCGTTGAAATATAGTGACATTTAACTGTTCTTCAAGCTTTTGCACTATATAAGAAAGCGCTGAAGGAACTTTATTTAATTGCTCTGCGGCAGCCGCATAACTTCCACGGTATTCAATGGCGTCTAAAACGAGCAGGGCTTCAACAGTAATCGGTGATGAGAGCATAGTTTACTTCCAAGTAATTATTGTTCAATTTTTTTGAACATATTGAACAAAGAATGGGGCTTATTCAAAAAACAATCAACTTATATAGTAGCTAAATACTCAATAAACAAAACTTTAAGGAACAATAATGAATATTAAAAACACCATAAGTAGCATCACTAAAACTGAAGGAACATCTGGGGTTTTACCTTTACGATTGATCGCGGGCATTATATTTGTCGCTCATGGTGGACAAAAACTTTTTGCTTGGTTTGGCGGTTATGGTTTAGGCGGAACAGGGCAATGGATGGAATCTATAGGTCTTTCTCCAGGCTACCTAATGGCGTTGATGGCGGGAAGTGCGGAGTTTTTTGGAGGCATACTATTAATCATTGGCTTCTTAACCAGACCGACCGCTTTGATATTGGCGATCACCATGCTCGTAGCCATATCTACCGTACATATTAATAATGGGTTATTCATGAGCGATAATGGATATGAGTTTGGCTTATCACTTATCGCAATAACATTGGCTCTGTTTATTCAGGGTGGTGGAAAATACTCAATTGATAAAAATGTGTACAAGCGTTTAAACAAATAGTTTAACTACCGTTTAATTGTTTATAACAATCCATGGGCATTCGATTTGAGTAAAGTGCATGCTGCATCGAGAAAAAAGCGGAGATCATTAAAGAAAAAGCAAAAAAATAAACCCGCTCAAAAGCGGGTTTATAATAGGTAGCTCAGTTCAAAAATTAGTCTTTAGTGCCAGAAATTAATTCGGTCTCATCATTAGGTGATACTAAATACTAGCGTTAATTGGATAACCGACGTTTGGGAGAGCTTTTATTAAATAAACGCTTCAACTAAATAAAGGTTTCCTCCTCAATAACTTATTTTTTGTAAATAATTCCATCTTTCATTACAAAATGGACGCTTTCTAAAACTGAAATGTCCTCCAATGGATTGCCTTTTACTGCAATAATGTCAGCTAAATAACCTTCTCTGATTTGTCCAAGTTCAGCATCTTGTTTCAGTAACGCAGCACTATTTATGGTTGCTGCTTGTATTGCTTGTAAAGGCGTCATACCAAAGCGAACCATGCGGGAAAATTGCTTACCGTTGTCGCCATGAGGATAAATCGCAGCGTCAGAACCGAAAACCATTTTAACGCCAGCCTTAACCGCTTTTGTAAAACTGTCACGTTGTGCTTTGGATACTAATTTTTCTTTATTGATGTTTTCTTCGGGGACACCATTGGCCTCACCGAAGGCAAGCGTATATTCTGTATTGTAAATATCGCATGAGAAGTAAGTACCCATTTTAATCGCTAATTTAATTGCTTCATCATCTAGAAAACTGCAATGTTCTATCGAGTCTATGCCAGCGCGAATAGCTGCCTTAATCCCGTTTGTTCCATGCGCATGTGCAGCGGCAATTAATCCTCGCATATGGGCTTCTTCAACCGCGGCTCTAATTTCGTCCTCTGTTAGTTGTTGAATGCCCACTTTTGTGCCTTTTGAGAAGACGCCACCCGTTGCGCAAACCTTAATTGTATTCGCTCCGTATTTGATGTTTTCACGCACTTTTGCTCTTACAGCCCACGGCCCATCGGCAACGCCTGTCGATTTACTTTTTGCTTCAGGAGGCGAAAAGTTATCGTCGCAATGACCACCAGTGACACCAACTGAATAACCCGCTGCCCATATTCTTGGCCCAGGAACTTCACCTGCATTAATACCGTCCCGAACCGCAATAACAGAATAACCTTTGGCGCCTAAATTTCTCACGGTAGTAAAACCGGCCATCAGCGTTATTTCTGCATTTTTAACCGCTTTGACCGTGACTCGCGGCACTGAATTTCCTTTAGCGGCTAAAAAATTATCTGCGGCATCACTCGTTAAATGAACATGCATATCCATTAAACCGGGCACTAATGTCATTCCTTTTAGGTCAATTACCGTTGCATCTGCCGAATTGATACTGCCTTGCTGGCCCACGCTAATAATTTTATTATCTTCAACTAGCACGGATACATTTGCGATTAGTTCACCACTTGAAACGTTAAGTAATGCATCTGCATTAATGAGTATTTGCTGAGAAAATGCTCGGTTACTGAATATCGTTAAAAAAGTAAGAGCCATAAACCAGTAAAAAATTCTTGTTATTTTCATTTAAATTCCTTATTAAAAAGTTGATGTACGCAGGGGTGCTTAGAGTCCAGTTGCATGTCAGTATAAGCAAGCGAATACAGATTGCCAAAAATTAATGGCTAAACAAGAACTCAATGCCCTTTAAGCAAGTACATTTTCTCGTGCGCTCTAAGACAATAGTAGTAAGTGGCAAAGCTAAAAAAATTAAGCATTAAGCTGCAATCCGCGCGTTTGCTTATGTTGCTTGTTAAGTCAGGTTTTTACTGTTTGTACTTACCATAAAAAGCGAAGTGCTAGTTGTTGCGATAATCAACCTTAAGCCCTATTCTTTTCCGTTTTAGGGTTATTAGCATCTTAACTATGATACTCATTGCCATAAAGTCAAAAACGGTTAATTAACTTCCTCAATATTAAGGTGAATAACGATTATGTTTAAAGGTATTTTAATAGATAAAATTGATGATAACTACACGGTTATATTACAAGATATTGATGACGCTGTGTTGCCAGAGGGTGATGTAGATATTGATGTAATGTATAGTACATTGAACTACAAAGACGGACTCGCCATTACTGGGAAAAGTCCTGTTGTACGTCGCTTTCCTATGGTTCCGGGCATCGATTTGGTCGGTACTGTAACTCAATCTAGTACAGATAAATTTAGTGTGGGCGACACAGTTTTACTTAACGGCTTTGGTGTGGGTGAAACACATTGTGGTGGACTGGCTCAAAAAGCCCGATTGAAAAGCGACTGGTTGATTGCACTACCAAGTGGCATTGCTCCTAAAAATGCAATGGCTATCGGTACCGCAGGTTATACTGCAATGCTCTGCGTTATTGCACTTGAGAATAATGGTGTAACACCAGAGTCTGGAGAAATATTAGTGACCGGTGCCAATGGTGGAGTAGGAAGTTTTGCTATTACCATACTGTCAAAGTTAGGTTATAAGGTTGTTGCGTCTACGGGTCGAATGAATGAAAGTGACTATTTGACCAAACTAGGTGCCAGTGAAGTAATTGATCGCAATACCTTATCCGAACCAGGCAAGCCTATGACGAGAGAGCGTTGGGCTGGCGCTGTAGACTCAGTTGGCAGCCATACCTTAGCCAACATATGCGCTAGTACCAAATATGGTGGCACTATCGCTGCTTGCGGTCTTGCACAAGGTATGGACTTTCCAGCCAGTGTCGCTCCTTTTATATTACGTGGCATAACCCTTAAGGGCATCGACAGCGTTATGCGTCCCATTGCAGATAGAGTTGAAGCATGGGAAAGATTAGCTACTATTTTGACTGCAGACGATTTTGCTGATATTTCCACTGTTATCGGTCTTGATCAAGTTATTCAAACGGCAGGCCAACTTCTTGAAGGCAAAGTAAGAGGACGCGTGGTTGTTGACGTAACAAAAAGCTAAGTTTTCCGCTATTATTTTTTTATGCTAATCTACATAAAACTGAATGTTGAGAGAAGGACCTTCCATGCCATCGTTCCTAAGATGTACGATAATTGGCTTAGTTTTATTGTTAACCGGCTGCGCTACAACAAATAGCATCAATACGACTCAAATTTCCACAAATACACCATTGCCGGCCGGTCAAGGTGTTGTGGCATTGCAAGTGGTCAATAATGCAGAAGAATTAGCCTCTTTGCATAGAAACTGGACAGAAGTTCTAGCTTTTAGGTTAGATAATATCGATGAAGTAAAACAGCGAGCCGTTGATAAAGCGAAATCTAAAGGTAAAACAATATCCATTGACGAAGTTGAATGGAGCCATGACTTCTATTCGCTTTCGCCTAACAATAAAGGCGTGATTGATAGCCAATTGTTTGTCGGAAGTATGGTTGCGGGAACCTATATGATAAGTAGTTTGTATAGCTACTATAATGACGGCAACATGATGTCTTGGGTATCCATGCCGGTATTCCAAGCCGCAGGTCGTTTTGAGGTAAAGCAAGGCCAATTAACTAGTCTGGGGAGTATCGTTTTTCAGCCTCTGTTGAACTTGAAAGAAGAAACATTCTGGAATAATAGCTCGCCACAAAAAGCTTTTGTCACAAGACTAAATGATACTGTCGAGTTCGAGAACTTCATTCTAAGTCACTATCCAAACCTTGCTAACAGCATTGACTTTAGCCAACCATTATCCTGGCTAGAAGACGACCTAGATGAATTTCGAAATAACTTAAATCAATTATCACGTCAAAACGCCTTCGGTAACTATGCAACTGAACTCTCTGTCTTTGGTCAGGCATCGATTTCTGCTCGTTTCGGGCAGCTTAAAGTGCTAACTCACAAAGGCGAATGGTTAACCATCGATTTGCCAACCAATAGTCAGCTGTCAGGTGTGTTTGAAACAGACAATTTAATTGCGATAGGCAGTGAAAAGGGAGTTGTATTTATAGGCGACTCAATTGACGGAGAGTGGAAAGAGATCAATCCTATTTCGGCAAAAGAGGCGGTTATTTGGTTTGGTAGTGCTGCCAACATCAATTATGCAATCACGAGTGCTGCAATGGATTTTTATGTATACGAGTTTGGTGACATCGAAAGTGAATGGCTCCAGGTTGGTAAATTCAAAAAGAAGAATCGTAGCGACTGGTTAGTCCAAAACGGCGGCTTGTTTCCATGGTTAAAAGCCGATGGTGGGTTGAGAGTTCTCAACGACAATAAATATTATGATTACGATCGAGCCACAGCCATATGGTCAACAACCAAAAGTAGTTCTATGGTTAATCTAAAAAAACTGAGAAATGGCATATTGGTCGCCCTAGAAGTAAGCCAGTGGGATGGCATTGGAGATCAAGTTTATAGCACCGATGATGGTATTACCTGGAATGAAATTGACCGTAGTTTGCGTCTTTTTGGTGATATTAAGGTCGACCTCAGTCTTCCAGCGATTATGGATGACAAGACCCTAGTGACAGTCTCACGCAAAAAAGTCAAAGGCTCGACAAGCGTAGACCTTAGATTAGTAAGTGCAAACTTAGATAATATTCAAGAGCAAGGAGCATGGCAAACCCATGGTAAGACACAGAAAAATTGTACTACCTTGTTGCCTGAAATTACGCAGGAAAAGCGTCTGTTTTTCCTATGTGATCAAGGTGGGATTATCAGCACTGTTGATCTTGGAAATACTTGGAAAAATGATATACAAGTCGATATTGCGGGTATGCAAAAACAATTTGAAGCCTTATTAGAAGCAATTCAGCAAGAATCTAAAAAGGATGAAAGCATGCAAGAAGAGCAAAAAGAAGAAAGCACAGATACCGCTGAGCTTGAATAAACCGAATGATGCAATTTATTAATAAGGTGCGCTGTGCTCAATAAACCCGACGAACTACAAGTTCTTTTACAGGATATTTTAAATGCATTTAAATCTCAATTTATTGAAGGGATTACTGAATTTGAAATAATTACGTTGTTGAAAAAATCGCCGTATTCGCTATTCGATGAGGATGCTTTGCGCGATCCTCTAACCTTATTTCAAACCCACTTTGTGCTTTTTCACTCGTTATATAATTTGCGTAATCAGTGGCGTCGGCAAAAAGTAGGTGAATTAGACATAGGACTTACGCAAATAAAGCTACTTCCTATTTTATCTTTTAATGCAGGTTTACAAGCAACCGATCCGCTAGGCGATTATTATCTAGATTGGAAAAACTTAAGCGCCACTGACGAGGCCGGCGTTGAGGAATTACTGAATAATTTTTGGCAGAAAATGGCAGGTGTTGATATTAATCATCACTTTTCCCCAGAAACGATAAATGCAGCAACACTAACTCTAAGAATGGACTCGATTGAAGGTGTATCTTTGCTTCAGTTGAAACAGCAATACCGCAAGCTGCAGCATGCAACTCACCCTGACAAAGGTGGCAGTGTGGAGGGGTCTCAACAAGTATTAAAAGCCTACACCACTCTTTATAAATATTTATCCAACAAATAAGCCTTGCCTACCGAAATACTCTTTTTTTTGTAATTGGCGTAATCTGGCCCTGTATATTTAAGGCTCTATTAGCGTTAGTTGCTGAAAGAGAATATTTGGGTGAGAATTCGGTAGGAGTCGATCCTCCTTTAACTAAATATAGGATACGAAGTTTACATAAAATTTACTTTATCTTGAATTGTCTTTACGTTAATTAGCGCAAAGTATAGGTAGTCGGATAACCAAACAGGAAAGGTCGATATTATGATTTTTAAAAGATATGTACTAATAAGTATATCTGTTTATTTTTTTCTTATAATTAGTGGTTGTGGTAGCAGCGATCCGTCACAAAGTCCAATTGAAGAAACGAAGCAACAGCCTAACCCTCCGGCTGCGATTACCGCAGAGGTTTACAAATTAGCGAACTTCTCTGTCGATCTAACTACCGATGTTAAATATGGCGAAGGTTTAAGCCACGCCTATTGGAATACAGAGTCTTCGGATTCAAAAAATCTACTATTGGATATTTATGAACCAAATAATGAAGAATCCTTAAAACCAGCCGTTGTGTTTATTCATGGTGGAGGCTTTGCAGGTGGCGATAAGTCAATGGCCGCAGCTTTTGATACGTTGACATACTTTGCGGAGCGAGGTTTTATCGGTATCTCTATCAACTATCGACTATTAAGGGATTACGGAACATTACCGGATACTTTGCTCAATGCAATTGACGCTATACCAAATTTATCGGAAAGTTCACGCGATCAAGTAAAGGCTATGTACCCTGCAATTCGAGACGCCAAAGGTGCTATTCGTTGGGTCTATCAGCAAGCTGATGCACTTGGTATCGATACTGATCACATTTCAGTTGTGGGTGGTTCAGCGGGATCTATAATCGGCGTCGCTCTTGGCGTTATCAATCCTGAAGACTACACTAATGAATTGACGACAAGCGAAGATCCAACATTAATAACAGTAAACTTAGATCGGCCCGCTGTTGTGCATACCGTAATTAATCATTGGGGTTCTGCTGGAGGTGTTAATCTTCTTGAACAACTTGATGGTGTATCACGTTGGGATGGATCTGATGCACCTTTGAGCATAGTGCACGGTACTGTTGACACTACCGTTGCATTTAGTAACGCACAAGAGCTCCGAACCATCTATTCGTCAACGGGTGCCCCGTTTGCTTACTACCCCCTAGAGGGCGCTGGACATGGCGCTTGGAGTGCTACCGTTGGGGGTAAAACCCTTAATGAATTAGCCTTCGACTTTATTGTAGGCTCCCAAGGTCTGTCAGTTATAGATTAAGGCTACCTTTAAGTAATTCGTTTACCGATGGGGACAAAAACGTTGATAATATCGTTTTCACCCCCTCCTAAGTTTTTGAATTTTAAATCCAAATATTGAAAACCTCGACAATGCCAACACAGCCTGCGCTCTAAGCGTAAACAGACCTACCGCTTTACTTAACCTTATGCAAATGACAAAAGATAGAGTTCTCAATTAATTTCCGAATAGGACGGGTACGAGAGATGATGGTGTAGCAAACGCTTCTGATTATGTGTTAGCTAAGATAATGACTCGATTATTGTAGTGAACACATTTTTTCTCAATTCCACGTCTCCTATACGCAGCGTGCATTAAGTATAGGATTATTCTCTGAGAACAATAACTAACGCTAATACAGCCATATTTAATGATGTGTTGCTAATCAGACCTGGAATGGGCTTATGAACTTAGTGAGTTCTTTTGCCCATATCTCGTATTGCAGGGCATTAGGATGAAGTAAATCAGGCATCACTGACTCATGTAAAACGCCAGTGTCATCAAGAAAGTGTTGGTTGATATCAAACCAAATGATTGGATGGCTATTTGCCAGTGTACGAATGATGTCATTGGTTTCATCTACGGCTCTGCGCATGCGCTTATGTTTGTTTCTACTTCGCGGAAATAGTGCGGTCAGAATAATTTTACAATGAGGGATTTTCTTTGTAATCGTACCTATTATACGTTTTATGCCATCAGCAATTTCACTTGGCTTATCGTGTCGATGTCCGGCATTGTTTGTGCCAATTAGCAACACCACATACGATGCGTCTATATTGTCAATCTCTCCATTTTCTATTCGCCATAAAACATGTTCTGTGCGGTCACCGGCATAACCTAAATTCAATGTGGTTAAATGACCGAAGTGAGTCTGCCAAGCAACGTCACCCTCAAGTTCCCATGCATGCACAATCGAGTCACCAATAAAAATTAGATCGAAGGACTTAGAGTTGTTTGTTTTATCTTTAGTTTTTGTCGCGGCCTTTTCTGTCATTTTTTGAGCATGGCGCTGGACCCACCATTCTTCAGTGCGTTTTGTTGGGATGCATGACAAAGAGAGTTGTATGATTTGGTTTATCAACAATATTAGGGCTACGTATTTGGATAGGATAAAACAAGTTTGCAATTAAGCAAAGTGGCTAATTTATAATTTTCAAAACCGAATTCTATTTGCCATTAACGATAGATAACTTTTCGCTCAATAATGGCGAACATAACACTATTTTTTATTTAAGAAAGGACTTACTAAATAGTATTACTCATCATCAGAATTAGCATCGCTCATACGTTCAATCCTAGCTTGCTCTTCTTCGAATGCCGCTTTAATTTCTTCAAGTACTGTATCGACATCAGTTTCGCTTTGGTCAAATTCAAAGTAACCGGTTAATTCGGTTTCAGGCGTTAACTTCCCGGACTGAAATAATGCCCACATTTCTTCAGCATAATGAGTCTCTTTCAACTCGGGAGCAAATTCAGCGTAGTAATCTGTCATATTGCGAACATCTCGTTGCAACATGCTAAACGCGTTGTTGTTAGCAGCGGCATTAACCGCTTGGGGTAGGTCGATAATAACAGGACCGTAGTCGTCAACAAGGACATTGAACTCAGATAAATCGCCATGCACTATACCTGCGCACAACATCAATAAAACGTAATGCATAACCTGTGCATGGTCTTCTAAGGCTTGTTCAGATGACATTGACACATCGTTAAGTCGAGGGGCAACATTTCCTTCGTCATCAGTGACTAATTCCATTAGCAAGACACCGTCGTAACAACCAAAAGGTTGGGGCACTCTGACACCGGCTTTGGATAAAGTAAATAGAGCATCGACCTCGGCATTCTGCCAAGCATCCTCTTGCTGTTTGCGACCGAAGCTTGAGCCTTTCTCCATCGCTCTTGCGCGACGGCTATTTTTGACTTTTCTACCTTCTTGATATTGCGCCGCTTTTTTAAAGCTGCGTTTCATGGCTTCTTTATAGACTTTGGCGCAGCGGACCTCGCCCTGACTGGTAACAGCGAACACGGTGGCTTCCTTGCCACTCATGAGCTGATAAAGTACATCATCAATAAGGCCATCTTCAATAAGAGGCTGTAAACGTTTTGGAATTTTCATGACGCGTTTATACAGCACTCGTGAGTATTTTTAAATGTATTATCAAAATAATCTTTAAAACTACCCACCTTATCGTGACGGATTAACGAAGATCAAAGCGATCTGCGTCCATTACTTTGACCCAAGCATTCGTAAAGTCAGTCACAAACTTCTGATTAGCATCATCACAGGCATAGACTTCTGCTATTGCTCGTAGTAAAGAATTCGAACCAAAAACAAGGTCTGCGCGCGTTGCTGTCCATTTATTTGTGCCAGTCTTCGATTCTTTACCAACAAATTTAGTCGCACTGGCATCGGTTGGCATCCATTGCGTACTCATGTCTAGCAAATTGACAAAAAATGCGTTATTCAATTGCCCAGGCGATGCAGTAAGTACGCCTTCATTTGTATTTGCATAATTTGCACCTAGCGCTCTCATTCCGCCAACTAGCACCGTCATTTCTGGTGCGGTTAGTGTAAGGAGTTGTGCTTTATCTAATAACAGCTCTTCTTCTGGCACAGTAAAATGTGTTTTGCTGTAATTTCTAAAACCGTCAACCACCGGCTCCAACACTGCGAATGAGTCAATGTCGGTGTCCTTTTGTGTCGCGTCTACTCGACCTGCATTAAATGGAACAGCGATATTAAACCCAGCAGCTTTAGCTGCTTTCTCAATACCGACAGAGCCACCAAGAACGATTAGATCCGCAATAGATACAGTGGTGTTTTCTTTGTGCGCGGCATTAAAGCTTGCTTGAATATTGTCATAAACAGACAACACGCGAGCTAACTGCTCTGGTTGATTCACTTCCCAAGTATTTTGTGGTGCAAGGCGAATACGTGCACCGTTTGCGCCACCCCTTGAGTCAGAACCTCTAAACGTAGAGGCGCTTGACCAAGCGGTATAGACTAACTCGGGCATACTTAACTCGGACGCTGCTATCTCTTGTTTCAATGTCTCAATATCGCTTGCATTGATAACTTGAGTTGTCGCTTTAGGTAGAGGGTCTTGCCAAATTAAGTCTTCTTGCGGCACTTCTTCACCTAAGTAGCGTGATTTTGGACCCATATCTCTGTGGGTTAACTTAAACCAAGCTCGAGCAAAAGCATCGGCGAATTCTTCAGGATTTTCCTTGAAGTGCAACGATATTTTTTTATACTCAGGGTCCATTTTCATTGCCATATCAGCAGTTGTCATCATGATACCAACGGGTATCGCGGCGTCTTCTGCGTCAGGTGCATGATCTTTTTCAGCCAAGCTCACTGCTTGCCATTGTTGTGCTCCAGCTGGACTTTTAGTTAATTCCCATTCGTAAGCGAATAACACGTCAAAATAACTCATATCCCACGTTGTTGGGGTAGGTGTCCATGCGCCTTCAACACCACTGGTGATTGTGTCGCGGCCTTTACCTGATTTGTAATCGCTGATCCAACCAAAGCCCATTTGCTCTATTGGAGCCGCTTCGGGTTCGGGTCCTTTGTGCGATTCAGGTGCCGCGCCGTGTGCTTTACCAAATGTGTGTCCGCCAGCCGTTAATGCGACAGTTTCATAATCGTTCATAGCCATTCTTGCAAATGTCTCACGAATATCTCGAGCAGAGCCAAGTGGATCTGGGTTACCATCGGGGCCTTCAGGGTTTACATAAATTAGTCCCATTTGCACTGCTGCTAATGGCTTTTCAAGTTCACGGTCGCCAGTATATCGATTATTCGCTAACCACTTGTCTTCTGTTCCCCAGTAAATATCTTCTTCAGGTTCCCAGATGTCTGTTCGTCCGCCACCAAATCCAAAAGTAGGTAACCCCATCGATTCTATTGCTACGTTACCCGTCAATATGAAAAGGTCAGCCCATGATAGTTTGTGACCGTACTTTTGTTTAATTGGCCATAACAGGCGACGTGCTTTATCTAAGTTGCCATTGTCAGGCCAACTATTGATCGGAGCAAAACGTTGATTACCATTCGCTGCGCCGCCCCGACCATCACCTTCACGGTAAGTGCCAGCCGCGTGCCAAGCCATTCTTATCATGAAAGGACCATAGTGTCCGTAATCTGCTGGCCACCAGTCTTGAGAATCAGTTAATACGGCTTCAATATCGCCTTTAAGTGTTTTTAAATCTACACTATTAAACGCTTCTTTGTAGTCAAAGTCAGCACCCATTGGGTTAGCTTTAGTGTCATTTTGATGAAGAATTTTAATATTGAGTTGGTTTGGCCACCAGTCAATATTTTTAGTGTTATTACCGCCTACACGTGTATTAGCGCCGTGCATTACTGGACATTTTGCGCTTGAATCTGCATTATTATTTTGCATAACATACCCCTTGTTGCTTGAATCAATGTTTTGATTGTATGATTCCACACTAGAGCAAATAGCTATTATTAGACAATGAATTTTTCTGTTCGACTCAATCGCTTATATTAAATTAATTGAATAGCGCTTGAATTTGAATCTATCCTCAGCACGTGGCAAACTAATTTATTGTCAGGATGACCACTTGAGAGCGCAGTAGATAATGTCTAAAGTATCTGATGACAATGAATCCAATAATGGGTGCAATAACAATCCGCTTCGATTTATCCAATCAAGTTTTGGTGACCACAATGTTGTCAAAATGGCCAGTATCCAAACCCTTTGGAGTGGTTACGGTGAAATAGCGCGATATTTTGTGCCGAGTATAGATAATTCAGTCATCGTTAAAATAGTAACGCCACAACTGCAAAGCAATCATCCGAGAGGCTGGGATAGCATGCGTTCTCATCAGCGAAAACTTGATTCGTACGTCAACGAGTCTATTTTTTACAAACAGTATAGCCAACACACTGATAGCTTATGTCGCACACCCTTGTGCTATTTTTCATTCACCGGCACATCTTACGCTATCGCTGAAAATCAACAAAACACAGTAACGAGTCTATTGATTATGGAAGATTTAGATCAAGCTGGATTTATTAATCGGTATGACGAAGCATCATTAAATACAGTAAAATTGGGTATAAGGTGGTTGGCTTATTTTCATGCTAAATTTTTGAATCAAGCGTTGAATAATGTTTGGCCTATAGGCACTTATTGGCATTTAGCCACTCGCCCTGATGAATTTGCGAAAATGCCTGAAAGTGAGATCAAGAGTAAAGCTCATGTAATTGATAATGCGCTCAACAATGCACGTTTTCAAACCCTGTTACACGGTGATGCAAAGTTAGCGAACTTTTGTTTTTCTGCAAATGGGATGGACTTAGCAGCAGTCGACTTTCAATATGTCGGCCGTGGCGCTGGTATCAAAGACGTGATGTATTTTCTGGGTAGTTGCTTAAACGAATCTGAGTTGACGTTATATGCAGATAGGTTGTTAGAAGAATACTTTTCAATATTGAAATTGGCGGTTGAGCATTACCATGTTGATACGGACTTTGCTGCGCTTGAAGCCGAATGGAGAAAGTTGCTTCCTTTTGTATGGGCAGACTTCGAACGCTTTTTAATTGGTTGGGCAACCGAACATAACAAATTAAATGGCTTCATGAAAGAACAGACTAATATCGCCTTAGCGAACTGTTAAGCGAAGCAGGTTGCTATTTTTTCAGCATCATCATGTGTATTTGAGATATGCAGTGATAGTCGAAATATATCACCGCGACGATCATAACTCACACCAGCTTTGGTCAATTTTATTGCTGCGCTGTCCATGTCATTACAACCAATACACAAACTGCCACCTTGTTGATGAAGTTCATCTTCGGTTGGCTTGATTGTCACGTTACTTGGTAAGCGCTGCAAGAGATAACGTTTTAACTCAAAATTATGCAGAGCAACCTGGTCGACACCGATGTCGAGGATCATATTGATGGAGGCAAAAGCAGTTACATAAGATGCAACACTTGGGGTTCCGCCCCAAAAGCGCCTAGCATTGTTGGCTGCAGTATAATGATTTATATCAAACTCAAACGGATTCTCATGCGAAAACCAACCGACTGGATCTGGGTTCAATTTGCAAATTTGAGTTGCTTCAACAAACATAAAGCCAGCACCAGGGCCGCCACAAAGCCATTTTACGCAAGATCCAAATATCGCATCCGCACCCCATATTCTAGCATCAACGGGAACGATTCCTACAGACTGTGCAATATCAACCAAAGCATAAGTATCATGTTCTTTTGCTAGTTCGACTAAGCTTGGAATGTCAGATTTCATAGAGGTATTTGAATGCACATGCGTAAATAAACATGCCAACACATGGCCCTTAGAAAGTTCGTTTGTCCATGCCCCAAGATCATTTGGATTGTCTTGAACGAGCACTAATTCTAGACCATGTGATTGCGCTAAACCGCCGACCACAAAACCCATGGAAGCAAACGCATCTTGATGCATTAAGACTCGATGTTTGCCTTTGTTTTTTGACAATTTAGCAATGGCAGTTAAATATGCTGAAAAACCAGAGGCTAAGTTAGGTTGCGGACAAATCTCATCAGCGGTTGCATTAATGAGGCGAGCAATTGAAGTACAAAAATCATCAATACTCTGCAGCCATTTAGGCCATGCATCGCCCCCTAGCTCCTCCCAAGGTGCCAGATAATGCTTTTGCAGCGCCAGTTTCGATACTTTAGGTAATGGTCCTACAGAATGCGCAAGCGCATAAACACCCTCGGGAAGATGAAAATATGATTTATACTGCTTGGCTTTCAAAACGCTACTCCAATAGCTGACTTAGCTGTTATGCGCTTGAATTGGTAAACATAATTCAAATACCAGAGGTATTCTTATTCCATACCAAGTCAGCGTCGTGTAATTTTTTTAAGATAAAACCTAGTTCGAAAGAAAAGTCTTCACTACATCCTTATAGTTTCTGCTGACCTTAATTTTGTCATGTTCTCCTATCATTAAGAAAAACTCGCCTTTAGTATGCGGAATAACTTTGTCTATGAACTCCAAATTGACGATAGTTGAACGGTGAACACGTTTAAATTGTGTATTATCTAACTCTATTAACATTTCTTTTAGTGTGCAACGTTTGACGTGAGTTTCACCCAGCGCATGCACACACACGTAGTCACCCGCAGCATCAATCCACTGTATGTCTTTTTGTTTTAATAAATGTATTTCGTCTCGATCTTTAATAACAATCTTACGATTTTTTATATCTGTATGTTGCGAGTCTTGGTGGCTTGAATCGTTCGCCATCCAAGTAATTGTTTTCTCTCGTTGTTGCTCTATTTGAGCAATGGCACCAATGACTTCATTTTTATTTTCAATTTTGTTGTCTAATTTGATTGAAAGACGTTCTCGTGCTCTAGCTACGGCTCGCTGAATACGCTCATCGTCAATGGGTTTCAGCACGTAATCAACCGCATGAGCGTCAAATGCTTCTAATGCATACTGTTCATATGCAGTAGCAAAAACAACCAGAGGCATTGTATCTTTTTGCAGTTGTTTAACTACTTCTAAACCAGATAAGCCTGGCATTTGAATATCTAAAAAAAGTAAGTCGGGTGCGAGATCAATAACCGCTGCTATCGCCTCTCTCCCGTTGGAGCATTGGGCGACGATGTCTATATTCGGCAATTTACCAAGCTTCGCCGCCAATAATCTCAATGCAAGCGGTTCGTCGTCAACAATGATTGTTCTCAATATCGTCATTTTTAATCCGATAATTCAAAAGGCATGTTAATGCAAGTAGAGCGTCCGCCCTCTGCACGTCGTATGGTGTTTATCTGATAGTCGTTATCGTAAAGTACCGTCAAACGTTGCTCAATATTTTCTAAACCCACACTTGTTTCGTTTCTAAAGTCGAGCGGTTTGCTATGTGGATGGGTTGCACCGGTGTCACTAATTTCGATGATCAGTCTTCCTTGATTAATACCCGCTCGCAGTTCAATGATACCACCTTTTTCGTTTTTCGATATTGCGTGTTTCATCGAGTTCTCGATAATGGGTTGTAATAGCAAACTAGGCACTAGCGCCCCTTGGGCTTGTTCATCTACTAAAAAATCGAGTTTTAAGCGGTCTGCAAATCGTGTTTTCTCAATTTCTAGGTAAAGATTTAGCGCGCCAATTTCATCTCTCAATGTGATTTTAGTGTCAGGATCATTATCCAATGAATGGCGTAAAAATTGACTTAATTGAACGGTCATCGCTTGCGCTTTTTCAGATTCTTGTATTTCAATAAGCGAATTAATCGCGTTTAACGTGTTACACAAAAAGTGTGGATTGAGTTGGTAGCGCAACATTTTCAATTTTGCATCACGTGCGACGCTTTGAGCTTCAATACGTTTGATATGCTCTTTACGGGCAGCGTCCTCAGCACCAAGCATGATTTCATGCTCGGACTGCAATAATTCATAATAGCGAATACCGTGAAATAATCCTGTCCAACATAAGAATATAAATATACTTGCGAAAAACCAGCCGCCAAACTCACCCCATACCTCATCGGCAGGCGTCAACCAAGCAAGTGCTTGCATTCTAAATATAGTCCAAATAAACGCAAAGACAAATACCATGACCATGCCAATACAAAGCCTGTATATGTAAGATTTATCCCATATTCGGTCGAAGATTTTGTAGAGTATTACGGAGAAGAATAAACCAAGGATTGCTTGCAAGAGTGTGTGTACGATATTCGCTAATGTGACTTGGCTATACCACAACGTTAAGGTAAAAAAACTGACCGTGCTAAGAAATAGCCAAAAGCTAGCTTGCCAGAACCAAAAGCGGTGTGTGGCGTCTTTTTTTATCGCCATTTTTACGGATTGATTAATTGTACTAATCATTACCTAGTTTGTTTACCTAATATTAACATATGCTCAGTTTACACATCCCAGTTGCTCATATCTATGCTCTCCATCCATTCTAGCTTTCAAAAAGACCAATCTATCTCATTTTATTTGAGGCCGGAGGCTATAACAACGCAAACTACTATTAACAAAATAATAACAGTTGTATTTTCAAGTGAACAGCAAAAATATTATTTCAAGCAACAACGTAATTGTGTGAGTAGATATGAATCCAAGGAAATTTTTATTATCAGCTATTGTGATCGGTATATTGAGTGTTCTCAACATTTGTCACGTAGCCCATGCTTCGGAGTTGGAAAGCTCGAGTCCTTCGTCAGCTGTTACAAAGGCCGGCAACATGAGCAACCGTGCGGTGGAAAATAGCCATGTTGGCGCAAAAAAAAGCAAAATGGCAATTAAAAATCAAACGCCGATTAAAGTTGAAATTATTGAAGAAGATGGCAATTATCAGTTACTCAGAGGGGGAAAGCCATATCAAGTAAGGGGGGCTGGTATTTCGTCAACTGATTTAGATAGTCTCGTTAAATTTGGTGGTAATTCAATGCGCAATTGGGCCGTTGATAACCATGCAGAACCAGCACAACAATTATTAGACCGAGCTTATGCTATGGGAATTACCGTTTCATTGTGCTTAGAGTTCGCCCGAGAACGCCATGGCTTTGACTACAATGATAAGGCCGCAGTCGCTAAACAACTTGCTGAAAACAGAGTAAGAGTTGAAAAGTATAAAAACCACCCCGCACTACTCACTTGGATTATTGGGAATGAAGTGAACTTTGATTTCACGAATCCCAAAGTATTTGATGCGGTGAATGACACCGCCAAAATGATCAAAGAACTCGATCCTAACCATCCAACAACAACAGCATTAGCAGGCTTTGATAAAAAAGCACTAGTCGCAATCGCTGAGCGAGCGCCAGATTTAGATTTTATTAGTTTTCAGATGTACGCTGATCTTCTCAATTTACCCGAATACATAAAAGAATTTGGTTTTGATAAGCCTTATTTCGTAACCGAATGGGGATCGGTTGGTCATTGGGAAGTCCATACAACTGAGTGGGGCGCGCCAGTGGAGAATACCAGTACGGAAAAAGCCAGTAATTATTCAAAAAGCTATGCGCAAGTGCTCGAACCATATGGCGGTCAGGCGATCGGCAATTATGTTTTTTTATGGGGACAAAAGCAGGAAAAAACGTCGACTTGGTACGGTATGTTTTTAGACAGTGGCGAAAAAACAGAAGCTGTGGATGTTATGACTTACATATGGAGTGGAAGTTGGCCGGAAAATCGAGCTCCTCGAATTAGTCCTATTATTCTGGATGAGCAGGACGCTTTTGATGAAATATATCTCGACGCAGGTCAAGTATACAATGCCTCGGTTGATGTAGTTGACCCGGAGGGTGATGATATTCGTTATCTTTGGAAAATCCGCTCAGAATCAAGCTCTGACAACGTCGGAGGAGACTCTGAGTATGTGCCCGAAATTGTAGATGGTGTGATTACAAATCAGGATGCTGTTATTGAGTTAATAGCCCCTAAAAAGTCAGGTGCTTATCGTCTATTTGTGTATGCGTTTGACGGTAATGATAATGCAGCCCATGCGAACATTCCGTTTTACGTGAAGTAGTTCAATAAGCACTTATATAGCTCCCATCGAGGCCGTTTTATTTTTCATGCCTAGACATCGCAGAATAGGGTTGTTAGGAAATTAACGTTTTTTAGCAGTGTTCTGTTGTTATGTATTGATTGAACGGGTCTCGAGCAATCGTCTGCCAAGTGCAAACCGTGG
>Ga0307488_10000474_pt1 | contig 33213 bp, 28 predicted proteins | sample SB02metaG_FD_202248 | JGI IMG/M metagenome (GOLD analysis project Ga0307488, IMG submission 202248) | Sea-ice brine microbial communities from Beaufort Sea near Barrow, Alaska, United States - SB 0.2 | ecosystem: Environmental > Aquatic > Marine > Coastal | place: USA: Alaska | collected...
ATATTTGCCAATCAGCCTTAGCTTCACCCGGCGGTTCAATCGCTTTATGGATTAATTGAACGCGGCGCTCACAGTTTGTAAACGTTCCGTCTTTTTCAGCAAAACTAGCCGCGGGCAGCACAATATCAGCCATTTTCGCAGTTTCTGTCATAAACAGTTCAACAACGACTAATAAGTCCATCGCGCGCATACTCGCTTCAACCTTATTGCGATCTGGATCGGTCACAATCGGGTCTTCACCACAAATAATGAGTGCTCTGAATTTTCCATTTCGTGCCTGATTGCTCATACCTAGCGAAGTTAATCCTGGCGCTTGTGCAACCGTTGTATTCCAAGCATGACTAAATTTTTCACGTACTTTTTTGTCAGCTGCACTTTGATAATCTGGATATACGTTAGGCAAACTGCCCATATCACAGGCGCCTTGCACGTTGTTTTGTCCGCGTAATGGATTAATGCCTGTGCCCTCCCTTCCAATTTGACCGCACACAAGTGCTAAGTTAGATACTGCGATAACATTATTTGTGCCACTAATGAATTGTGTAATTCCCATTCCGTATGCAAGAAATGCGGCATTTGCTTGGCTATATAATTTAGCTGCCTCTACTAATTTTTGACCTTCTATCCCAGTCAGTTCTGCAACTTTGTCCAGCGGATAGTCAGCAACGTGCTTCTTGAGCGCATCGGTGCCTTCACAACGACGCGCAAGAAAATCGTCATTTTGCCAATTGTGCTGAAAAATAATATTCAGCAAACCATTCAACAGCGCAATATTGGTTCCAATGTTAAGTTGCAAATGCAAGTCGGCAATTTGCGCGAGACGAGTTTGCCGAGGATCAACAACAATAAGTTTCGCACCACGAAGTTTCGCTTGCATGATATGCCCACCAATAATGGCGTGATTCTCGGTGGAATCTGCGCCAATTATCAAAATAACGTCGGCTTTGGCCACATCATCGATGCTGTTTGTCATTGCACCTGAGCCCAATGTTTGCTTCAGACCCACAACTGATGGGCTATGACAAATTCGGGCACAATGATCAATATTATTGGTTTTTAATACGGCCCGAGCAAACTTTTGGGCAGCATAATTATCTTCATTTGTTGCTCTAGCGCTGCTAATCACGCCGACGCTTTGAGAGCCACTTTCACTAATACATTTTTTCAGGTTTTGTGCCACGTAAGTCAATGCCTCTTGCCAACCAACAACTTCAAATACACCCTCCTTTTTTAGTAAAGGTTGAGTTATTCTATTGTGCTTGCTGATCCCAAATGGAGTGCTCCAGCCTTTGGCACATAACTTACCTTGGCTTATGGGATGTTTACTAAGTGGTTTTACAGCATTGATGCAGCCCTCGTTGACCACAAGACCCATGCCACAACCTACTCCGCAAAATGGACATATGCTATTCACTTGAGTTTGACTCATAACTCGCTCTACGTATTAATCAATAAGCTCCTATTAAAGTAGATAATGGGCATAATAAATTGACGCTTATCAATATTTTGATGCTTATTTAAATGTGTCTATATAGGTTTATGCAGATGCAGCATTGAAATACCCACAACTAAGGAGCATTGATTTTCTCTGTGCTTCTCGATAAATGACTCAGCGACAATTATGTTATGGCTTAGGTTGGCTTGTTATCTCGTCGATAAATCAGGTGATAAACCAGCCCAACGAATACACTACCGCCGAGCAGATTACCTAAAATAACGAAGAAAAGGTTTCTCATAAAATCGTAAGATGTAATTAAATGCTCACTCGTTTCCACAACAGCAAAATATTGGATTAACCAAGCGACTGGGTAAAAATACATGTTCGCTACACTATGCTCCAATCCAGCAGCAACAAATCCGGTAACCGGAAATATGATAGCAATGACTTTGTCTGTGACGGTTTTTCCAGCCAAAGCCATCCAAACTGCCAGACAGACTAAAACATTGCATAAAACGCCTCTGAAAAAGGCTTCTGTATTGGATAAAGCGATTTTTGTTTCCACAATATGAATGTATTGCTGTGCTATTAAGCCCTCGTTCATGAGTAAGTGTCCCGACAAGAAAACAAGTATAGCCATACTCACTGCACCGATCAGATTGGCTATACAAACGACAGTCCAGTTTCGGAAAAGCTCATACAAAGAAATTTTCTTATCGGCCCATGCGATGACAATTAAGTTATTCCCGGTAAACAGTTCTGCTCCCGCCACAACAACTAATATAAGTCCAAGAGAAAATGCCAAGCCCCCGACTAATTGAGCGGTAGCAAAACTTAAGGTAAGGTCAGACTTAACTAGAGCATATAACATTCCGCCAATTCCAATAAATGCGCCAGCTAATAGTCCGAGCATCACCAATGATAGTAATGGAAGTTTGGCTTTTGCGACGCCGATTTTGTCAACTTGTGCAGCTATTTGAGCAGGTGAGTAAGCACTAAAACCATATATATTGCTCATTTATTTTCCCTTACATAACTATGTTAATAGGTAAGATGATTACTCTTTTATTTTACTTCGGTTGTATTACAACGTTTTTAGCATAAAAAATATTTACCTCGGTAAAATACAAGATTGCTTTATACAAGCTAACTACGTGGCGACTTTCTAGGTTCTATTTTCAATATAACTAACCATCGACTGCAGCGACTGTACCTGGTCATAATCACTTTCTGATATCGTAATACTCGTTTCCAAAGACACGGCTTCCAATAGCTTCATGAAATCGATAGAGTCTAAATCGAGTTCTTCTCTAAGCTCTTCATTCGGGTCAAGTGACTCGATATCAACCTCAGGTGCAATGTCTAAAATAAGGCGACAGATGAGTGTTTGTAATGCTAGTTTATTATTCATAGTAACTTCTCTGGGGTTTGCAATAATTTATTGATCTTGTTAAGTAGGCGAGCCCCAGAATGACCATCACTAACTCTATGATCTGCGGCTAAACTAATGTTAACGATGGTGGCGCCAACAATCTCATCATCTATTATCCAAGGCATTTTTCGTGGTTTGCCAATACCAAAAATAGCAACTTGAGGTGGGAAAATAATACTTTGAATACTGTCTGAACCTCTATCACCAAGATTGGAGACCGTCACGGTGGCATCTTGTACTTCGGACATCCTTAATCCGCCTTCTCTCGCTCGGGTCACTTGGTCGGTGATCTTATCCATTAACTCAATTGCACCTAGGCGATGTGCATTATGGATAGATGCGACAATGAGTCCACCAGTACGTAAACTAATGGCGTTTCCTAAATGCACTTCGTCTGATGCGTGATACTGACCGTCGTTATAAAAGCCATTAAAAGCAGGAAAAGTAGTTAGCGACCGAGCGATAGCACAATAAACTAAGGCATTAACTAATACTCGCTTACTTGGAGGTAAATCTGCATTGTGGATACTTAAGCAGTCAAGTGCCTTGTTTAGCACAACATCAAGTTGTAAATAGTAGTGAGGGATTTCGCGCTTGGAACGACTCACATTAGCAGAGATCGCTTGGCGCATCATTTCAGCCGGCGTAGGTTTAGTCTCTTTGATAGCTTTGGGCTGTGAAACCGTTTTAAGCTGAAGGCTCTTTATAGGCTGATGGCTCTTTATAGGCTGATGGCTCTTTTCAGGCTGTATGCTCTTTTCAGACTGAGAGCTCGATTGAACACGTGTGTTTTCTGCCGTCTCAATATCTTGCAAAATGATCGCACCTGCAGGACCATGCCCATGGTCGAGTTGACGCCAATCAAGACCTAGTTCTAGCGCCCGTTTGCGCGCTACGGGGGAGACAAGTAACTGTTTATTTGGTTGCGTGACTTGGCTTTGTTGGCTTAGCTCAGTCCTCGCTTCCTCTTTTTTAGTGTCAGCCTCTTGCTTGCTCTGCGACACGTTATTAGCTTTAGCATCAATGTCAGCTGCAGCTGTAGCATCAATATCAATATCAGTCTCAGTCTCAGTCTCAGTACTCGGGATATTAACAACACTCTGCTTTTCTATATTGCTGGTGCTCACTGTGTTTTCGCTCAGCAAGCGCAATTGGGCAATGGGAGCGCCTATATCAAGTTCTTCACCTTCACCAGCTAATAGTGAATCTATTGTACCGTTGTCAAACACCTCCATATCTATAAGTCCTTTCATGGTATCGATACTCGCAATAATATCGCCCTTAGACACGCTTTCCCCCTCTTTAACATGCCATTGAGCAAGAGTCCCCGTTGCCATGTCAGAGCCAAAAGAAGGCATGGTGAGTATTTTCATGGGACGATTTCTTGCTTTACTAAACCCATCACGGCCTCGACAATTTTTGCGACTTGCGGTGTGACTGCGTCCTCTAAATGTTTGGGGTAAGGGATAGGTACTTCTTCGCTGCATACCCTTATTGGAGGAGCGTCTAGTGACCAAAAACAGTTTTCAGCAACCAATGCACATAATTCGCCAGCTAAACTTCCAGTACGCCAACCTTCATCAACCACTAGTAGACGGTGAGTTTTCTCAACAGAGCGGAATAGCGTATCTGTATCAAGTGGTCTTAAGCTCCTCAAGTCTATTACTTCAACACTAACGTCTTGTTTTGCCAATTGGCGGGCGGCTTCTAGAGCTTTGGGAAGTGAACCACCATAGGTCACTAGACTTATATCAGTGCCGGTTCGCCTAACTAGTGCACTGCACATATCAGGACAATCTTCCGGCACAGGGGTTGTGGCTGATTCGTTGTATAGCATAACGTGTTCGAAAAACATGACCGGATTCGGGTCCTTTAATGCCATGCCAAGCATATAACGTGCATCAGCAACAGTTGCGGGCGCTAGCACTTTAATACCTGGAACGTGTGCGTACCAATTTTCAAAACTGTGAGAATGCTGAGCGGCAAGTTGTTTTCCAGCGCCCGTAGCCATGCGAATGACCAAGGGAATACTTACCTGATTACCTGACATATGGCGTATTGTTGCCGCATTATTTACAATTTGGTCCAGTGCTAACAAACTAAAATTAACTGTCATAATTTCTACAATCGGGCGCATTCCGCCGATTGCAGCTCCAATCCCGGCGCCAACAAACCCAGATTCGGACAAGGGAGTATCGATAATTCGATTTGCCCCAAAGGTTTCTGATAAGCCTTTAGATACGGCATAACAACCACCATAATTGCCGACGTCCTCACCCAATAAAACGACGCGTTCATCAGCATTCATAGCTTCTTCGATCGCTATTCTGAGAGCCTCTCGATACGTTAAACTCTGATTTCTCAAGACTGCCCCTCCGCGTAAACACCGAGGTATAAGTCTGATATATCTTCAAGCGGCGATTTCTCTGCGAAAACGATGGCTTGGTTTATTTCGGCAGCGACTTCGTCTTCAATTTGAATTAATTCATCAGCATTGAGCTTGTTATTAGCTTCAAGCCAGCGTTTTAATTTTTTAATGGGCCCTTTACTTTTCCATTCTTCTACTTCATCTGCTTTACGATATAGTTGCGTATCAAACATAGAGTGGCCCCGAAAGCGATAGGTCTTACATTCTAATAAACAGGGCCCATCACCATTTCTAATACTGTTACAGTATTGGCTTGCTGCAGACTCAACTTCAACCACATTCATACCATCCACGGCATGTGCAGCTAAGCCATAACTTTGCGCTTTACGAAAAATATGTTGCTCAGATTCGGAAATAGCTAGTGCTGTGCCCATAGCATAACCATTGTTTTCGCAAACGAATAAAATAGGTAGGTGCCACAGTTTTGCCAAATTAAGACTTTCATGAAACTCACCTTCAGCTACCGCTCCTTCACCAAAAAAACAAACGACAACATTTTTTTTATTTTGCATTTTGTTTGCTAAAGCTAAGCCAACAGCCAAAGGCAAGGCTCCAGCAACAATGGCATTGCCCCCATAAAACTGTTTTTCAGCATCAAAGATATGCATAGAACCGCCTCGACCTCGGCTACTGCCAGTGACCTTGCCAAACATTTCTGACATCACCTTATCCATGCTTAAGCCTCGAGCCAAAGCATGACCGTGCTCACGATAAGTTCCGAATACCGCATCCTCTGGCTTGAGTGCTTGCATGATACCAACGGCAACAGCCTCCTCGCCTATGTACAAATGTAAGAAGCCGCGAATCTTTTCTTGGGTGTATAGTTCTGCACACTTTTCTTCAAAACGCCGAATCCTGAGCATCTGCTTAAAGAGGAATTTAATATAGGCTATATCCATATGTATCTTGTTAGTGTCCGTTTGCATAACATTTGTACCTTTCGCGCTGGTTACTTTACTAAGCGATTGACACTTAGATAGTTTCGTCACTTTCGAGTGTGGAAATATCTCCCTCAGGGAGGCCGAGTTCACGAGCCCTTAATAATCGCCGCATAATTTTTCCGCTCCGAGTTTTGGGTAGATTTTGCTTGATACAAATTTCTCGAGGAGCTAATGCTGGCCCTAATTTTTTGCGCGCATGCGCCATGATGCTTTTGTATAAAGCCGTATCAGCGTTATAGCCCTCATTGAGCGATACAAAAGCTTTTACTAATTCTCCTACCATTGGGTCTGGGACTCCAATTACCCCAGCTTCGGCAACGGCAGGATGTTCTAATAAAACGCTTTCTATTTCAAATGGACCGATTAAATGTCCAGCAGATTTAATTAAATCTGAGCGCCGGCCAACGAACCAAAAATACCCATCGTCATCTTTGTATGCCAAATCACCACTGAGATACCAGTCATCGTTAAAACAATCTTGATAGCGCTTAGTTTCATGCAAATAGTCGCGAAACATAGAAGGCCAACCTTTTTTAAACGCCAACTCTCCGGTCTTATTGGATGCAGTTACTTCTGTTAAATGTCCTTTGTCGTCCACCTCAACGATACCCGCCTTAATGCCCGGCAAAGGCTGTCCCATTGACCCTGGTTTCACATTCTCGCTAATAAAATTAGCGAGCATAATTCCGCCAGTTTCTGTTTGCCACCAGTTGTCATGGAATACTTTGCCTAGATATTTATGGCTCCATATAACCGCTTTAGGATTTAACGGTTCACCAACACTGGCCAAGAAACGTAACTGCGAAAGATCGTAATTAAGCGATAGCAAGTTTCCCGCTTTCATTAACATGCGAATGGCTGTTGGCGCGGTATACCAAATATTAACGCTTTCTTTCTCTAGGATTTTATACCAACGAATTGCGTCAAATTCAGCATTGTCCACGACCAATGTTGCTCGGTTACATAATGGCGAAATTACGCCGTAGGATATTCCAGTAACCCAACCTGGGTCAGCAGTGCACCAATACACATCTTGAGGATGGATATCAAGCGCATAGTAACCCGAATATTTGTGATGTATGACCGCTTCATGCACATGCACCACGCCTTTAGGTTTGCCCGTTGTGCCACTGGTGAAATGTATTAGTGCTGTGTCTTGTGCGGCCGTTTCGCAAATAGTGAATTGATCACTTTGTTCATCCAAAACTTGGTCTAAATCAATGCAGTCACTCGGACATTCTCCATCGCATTCATATAGTAGTACTGTCTTGAGGGCTAGATATTCATGACGCCAAGTAGCCACCTTCTTTTTGTAAAGCTTGCTGCTTGTGAGCAGGACCGTCGCACCGCCTATCTTCATTCTAGACTTTATCGGCTCCGGCCCAAAAGCAGAAAACAAAGGACTGAACACGACTCCAGATTTTAAACAACCAATCACCGCTGAATATAGAACAGGGCTGCGGTCCGTTAAGCTGCAAAGTAGATGCCCTTTATCTATTTTCAAACTTTTTAAAAGATTGGCAAAGCGATTGCTCATTTCTTTTAGCTGAGCATAAGAGAATACTTTACGCTGCTGTGCTTTTTCTAAAAAAATGAGTGCAACTTGGTCTCCATATCCCTCTTCAACATGCCGGTCAACGGCTTCATAAGCCATATTGATACCATTTTTATATCCTTTAATAAGCTGTTGAGCTTCATTCCAATTAAAATCATCATAATTTTGTTGGTAGTTGGTCATGTTAGCCAGTTTATTTGTAGTGCTTATGTCTTTCTTAATTGGTGCATATTCCATGTTGACTCCAAAGTAGACCATTGGCAAAAGCTTCAATGTAGACTAATCAAATCGGTTGATTAAGGTTTGATCTGTATCAAAATTGAAGACGATAGTCTGATGTGATTACTTGACATAATGCATCGACAAACTCACCAATATCAAACGTCGATTATATTGACCTGCATCAAAATACTTTGGCCAATAAAACGTAAAATAAGGACTACAATTTGAGGGGGTTATTTATTAGGTTTCAGGAGGGTTGCTATGTTCGCAAGAAAAACGCTAACGGTTAAAACGGGGATTTTATTACTGACAATGTCAATTTTATTTACCTGTGCATCACTCCCCAAAATTCATAGTTTGGTTGACGAAACAGTCCAATTTAATAGTTATCAAACTTATGATTTTCATCCTAACACCATCTCAGCTGACAACAATTACGATAGTTTGTCTGCTCGGTATATAAAGCAGGCGATAGAGAATGAAATGCGCAAAAAAGGCTATAAGCAAACAGAAGACGCCGAGCTATGGGTCAATTTTAATGTGTATGCTCAAGATAAGTTACAAGTCGATAGTATGCCAACAATGTCAATTTATTACGGTTTTAGGCGAGGTTACGGTGTCTGGGGGAACTACCCGATTATACAAGAACGAGTTAAAAAATATACTGAAGGCACACTTAATATCGACCTTATTGATCAAAAAACGAACCTTTTATTGTGGGAAGCAGTGGCTATCGACAAAGTATCAAGTAGTACTTATGACAACCTTGAATTTAAGATTAATGAAGCAGTGAAACTGATGTTTGAGCAGCTTCCAAGTGACTCTCGTTAAACAAAGGAGGGCAGGTTATTTGCACAAAAGGATTAATTGATGAAATTTAAAGACTACTACAAAATTTTGCATGTAGGCGAAACAGCAGATTTAAAAGAAATCAAAAAGGCCTATCGTAAACTTGCACTTAAATTTCATCCAGACACTACCTCTGAGGCTGACACCGAAGATAAATTTAAAGAAGTTGCAGAAGCTTATGAAGTGTTAAAAGACACGACCAAGAGAGCTGAATATGATGAATTAAGGCGCTATGGTGGAAGTTCATCTGACGGTTTTAATGTCCCCCCTGATTGGCAGTCATCAGCCCGAAATAATCAGTATCAAGGAGGCGGACCCACTGATTTTTCCGAATTTTTTAATTCATTCTTCGCTGACAGATCACAAAGTAATCAGCGACCACAGCACCATGGTTCTGATTTATTTAAAGGTCAAGATCTTGAAATGGAATTGCCTGTCTTTTTAGAAGATACGCTGTCTGGTAAAACCAAATCAATTGATTACCATGTTCCTGTCTATGCGAACAATCAAGTCAAACAAGTCCCAAAGTCACTTAAAGTAAAAATTCCTTTGGGTGTTGCAGATGGCGAACGGATCAGACTTAAAGGACAAGGTGCTCCTGGAAGTGAAAACAAATTAAATGGTGATTTATATCTACTCATTCGTTTAGTCCCCCACCCGCTCTTTGACGTGCAAGGCATAAATTTAATCTTAAGCTTAACACTTACTCCATGGGAAGCCGCTCTTGGAACCAAACTTGACATACCGACCCTAAATGGCAAAGTAAAACTCAGTATCCCAGCCAACAGTCAGTCTGGTAAAAAGTTACGGGTAAAAGGCAAAGGGCTGAAAAATAAAACGAGCCGAGGGGATTTACTTGCTGTTATCAAAATAGATATTCCGCCCTCAACCAACAGTGAAACAAAGCGTTTGTGGAGCGAGTTGGCTGAAGCAGAACAATACAACCCTCGAGCAGATTGGAGTTAACTGATATGGTTGATAACACCCTATATATTCCCATTGATGAGTTGTGTGAAAACGCAAGAATAAAAATAGAGGTCATTTTAGAAATAGTTGAATATGGTATCGCAGCACCTCAAAGTGGTGTGACTCTGTCGGACTGGGTTTTCGATTTAGAAAGCGCTCATTGGATTAAAAAAGCCATTAAATTAAATCAGGAATTTTTACTTGATTGGATCGCTATCAGCATAGTCATTGATTTAATGAAAGAGAAGGAAAAACTGCAACAGGAAAATAACCGACTAAAAAGCAGATTAAACAGGCTATTTTAGTCGTTATTTAGGGCTGTAAGTGCGACCAGATTATAAGATTTATTTTCCCCAAAGAGGATGGGTTGCTTAACAAAGACTAAATATACTTGATCTTAGTTTAGGGATATAGAGCATGTTTTTTAACACATGATGATACTCTGCGTAAACATCAATTGCCGAAATATGCGTTTATAATTATTCATATCTAGCTCCAAGGCTATTCGTTTTGCATTTGCTGAATATCCAACTTATCGACGAATCCCTACAAGCGGAAAAAATTAAATTATCCCTCTCTAATTTGCAAACGAAGGATGATCCGTCATAGATATTTTACTATTTAAGCTAGTCGACAATGAATTAAAGCTCGGGTCTCTTGAGACAATATCACTTAACGCGGTAATATCTAAGATTGATAATTGGCGATTAATGACAGTTACTAATTGTCTTAGTTGAAAATTAGCAAACACTCGGCTTACCGTTTCAAGTGCCATTCCTAAGTAATTTGCAATGTCGGTGCGTGACATACTGAGTCTAAATTGAGTCCCACAGAGTCCTAGACTTGCAAAGTGCGATGCCCGTTCAAGAATAAAATGTGCGACTTTCTGTTCACTAGAATAGGAGCTTAAACACATGAGCATTGAACTATTACGCGTCAGCATATGACTGATTTCTTTTAATAAACAATGACGAAAATCATCTCGATTTCTAACTAATTCATTCAAATCAGATTCTTTGATAAAACACACACTGCTAGTTTCTAGAAAAAACACGTTATGTATGTGAATATGTTGGTCGAATCCATCGACTCCTATTAGGTCACCGGGATAAAGAAAGTTCGTAATATACTCTTCTCCATCTGCAGACATGGTGATTGTCTTAGCGGATCCTGAGCGCAATATGTATAGCCCCCCGAATGCGTCTCCGACCGATATTAGTGGTTGTCTTGTATGATAAATTCGATGCGAACGCGCCGGTGTAAAATTGTCTGATTTTTCCATACCTTCTAAGCACGCTTTTAACGAAGAATAGTCGTTGCTTGTGTAATTATAATTCCAAGATGAAATTGTCATAATTTTCGAAACCTCTATATTTGTTTTAATCCATTGACGCAAATCAGAAGTGAATGTATCTAGCAATCAAAATTGATGTGTATAAGAAATGGTAGCGGTAAATCATCATGTTCACCATACCAATGACTACCTAATTAGCTGCGGTAAATACCTAGATTAAATACTAACAATCACGCTCATTGCGACAGCAATAGCATTGAATTGGATGGCCCGCAGAGTTCTATTAAATTTCATAAAGCGTCAATTTGATCTGCATCAACAATTAAAAATGCGCAAGCACTAATATAGGCTCAGTAGAGATTATGACATTTATTGATTGATCCAAAAATTGATAATAAAGGAAAAATAATGAAAAAATATTCTATGTTGTTGATGGCAATTGGGGCGATTTCTCTGACCGCTTGTGATTCTGGCCCAGACTCTCCTAGAGGATTTAGTTTACCTCAAGGTAATGCAGAAAATGGTCAACAAGTATTAAACAAACACCAGTGCCTTGCATGTCATACGATGGAAGGATTAGATGCAGAGGAGATCAAACCTGAACTGCAGCTACGCGTGAGACTCGGCGGCGAGGCAAGCAAAGTGACAACTTATGCAGAGCTAGTGACCAGTATAATTAATCCATCTCATAAAATCGCGAAGGGCTATAAACTAGATTCAATAACCGAATCTGGGATGTCCAAAATGCGTAATTATAACGATGTTATGACGGTTACAGAACTGGTAGATTTAGTCACTTACTTGCAGCCTCATTACAAAGTAAAACCATATGAATATACCCCATATGGTCGATATTATTAATACTGAAAGATACCGAGGTAACTAACTCTTCATTTCTAGCCTAATAGATTTACTGTTGCAATATCTAGGTTGTTCCGATTACTATTATTCAATGGGAAAATCCAAAAGAAACCGCGACTTAAAGCTCTGCGATAAATGCACCAAGGGCGAACTTGTGCTTTATCGAGTTCGAATGCAAGCACAAGGTCCATGGCTTTTTGTCTGCACGAGCTGTCAATCAATAGCAAAGCTGCAAGCCGCCTATCAATATGGAGGAACTTGGAAGCAGGCCAAACGAAATTAAGCGCGATTTGGTAAGGTATTCAAATACGATTAGTCTTGTTTATCATTGAGGCGAACATACAGAACAATAAGACCCAATATGACAGCAACTGGCAACAAAGCCACTATTGGAGAACCTGATAGTGCGAATTCGCCCGCAATGTATACAAGAAACGCAACGCCAGAAAAAACGCCCAGCATAGTAATTAGTTTAATAATTTTTTTCATAGATTTCCTATACACGTCATGCGTAATACATGACTGTCTGCTTGTACTTGTTAAATTATAGTAAGTTTACAGTTTTGTTCGTTTTATAACTCAAGTATTTTTGAAAAAATAGCATATGGATTTGTCCAATAGTGACTACGCCATTAATCGCCTAACATTTCACGCAATTTGCGTTCGGCTAACTCCCCTGGCGTTAAGCTCTCATCGCTAGTGTTGTCTACTTCGGGTTCAACACCAAAAAGTGCTGCTAGTTGCGCTTTTGCATTCTGTTGTTTTTCTTTAGTTGTTTTTAAAAAAACTTCTCCAGAGGGTGAAAAATAGTCACAAAAATTTGCCTTTTCTCTATCAGTGACATCTTCGGCAATCGGCTCGTTACAACTATTCCGACCATCAAACTCTTTACACATTTTACAAACATGTTGATCGGCATCGCACACAGCACAAATCTCGCGGCGTGACATAGGAAAAATGACATTTTCAAGAGGATTGCCACATTGCCAGCAAGTTAGATTTTGAGACATAAACACTGCCTTTGATAGTTAATTTATAGAAATTAAGATCATATTAGTACAAACGGAAACTGAGTCAACTTGTTGAATGTAAGTCTAGTATCTATGACATTTTAATGTTGGCTTAGTCTCCGCCTAAGTTTTCTTCGCATTTTTGCACTCTTTTTGTTTCTTTTCTTATTTTTTGAAGTTCTCTGGCTCATTTGTTTTTGATTTTTATCTGATCTGTTATTATGCGCAAATACAAAATGAAAAGAATTTAACAAGGTAAAATATTATGACAACTAAACAAGCAGCTGAAGACAACGAAGGTCATGTTCATGGTCCAGATTGCAACCATCACCACCACGAGCCACAAGCACCTATCGTTAGAGAAGGTGCTAAAATTGGCCGCAACGACGCATGTCCATGTGGTAGCGCCAAAAAGTATAAGAAATGTTGCGGTAAATAGCGTCTATGTTCCTGGCAGGTGATGCTACTTCTAGTTTTGTTGACGAATTAACTGAGTTACTCGACAAAGTGGAACAACCACTAGAACAGCATAAAGTGCAGAAATTAAAGCTGATCATTCATGCCGGTACACCTAAAACAGGCACAACGAGCTTACAAACCTATCTTGATAAAAAACAACGCAAGCTCAGAGGAAGAGGAGTTCTTTATCCGCATAACTTGGATAAATTACAAAATACCTCAGCACCAAAACACCAATGGTTTGAGAAAAACCTAGTTACGACAAATTTAGAAAGCTTCTCAGAAAATTTTAAAAACATAATATCGCAAGTCAAACGCGACACCCACACCATAATTCTATCATCTGAAGGTATTTATAATTACTGGTGGGATTTTCCTGACGAATCAAAAGACGTATTACACGAATTAAGTAAACTCTTCGATATTCAAATTTGGGTATGGTTTCGTGAACCCATTGCCTTTATCGAGAGTTACTACAAACAATGCATTCGTAACCCACAAATTGAAGATAACCCATGCTATGGGAAGGATTTATCCTTTGCTGAAATGTTAAATATCGACTGGTTTTCTCAACATTTAAACTACCAAGGATTCGTCACCGAATGCCAAACATTGTTTGGTAAAAATAATATTTCCGTATTTAAATATGAAGGTGATGTAGTGCAAGAAGTCATTCATAAATTAGGGTTGGCTACGCCCCATGATAATCCAACCCCTCGACAAAATAATAGTTTACATAGTGCGTCGATAAAATTACTGCGAACCATAAATAGTTATAACATCAAAGCAAAAGACAAAGAGCTTTTGATGCCTCATTTAAAAGAAATCAACACTGTGCTTCAGAATCAGGCAAATGATATCTTAATTGATGAAGCTTCTAGAAAGAAAATCATGAAGATCTGTAAGCCTATAAAATTCTGATCTGTATTCTATTGGACCAGTAAAAAGACTCGTATAATTTAATAGTTAGGGAAGTCATGCGCAATACCGTTATTGAAACCATCACCGACGTTCATCATTGGAACGATACCTTATTCAGCTTTAAGACCACTCGCTCGCAAAGCTTTACCTTTGAAAATGGGCAATTTGTGATGATTGGACTTGAAGTCGATGGAAAGCCTTTATTGCGCGCTTACAGCATCGCCAGTGCAAACTATGAAGAAGAGCTAGAATTTTTTAGCATAAAAGTACCTGATGGTGCTCTTACATCACGCCTACAAAAAGTCCAGCCTGGTGACGAAGTAATACTAACGACTAAAGCCACAGGTACACTGGTAGCGGGCCATCTGAAGCCAGCCAAGCATCTATATTTGTTATGTACAGGTACTGGATTAGCACCTTTTATGGGTATAATTAAAGATCCTTTTATTTACGATGCTTTTGACAAGGTAATATTAGTGCATAGCGTTCGTTTGGTATCGGAGCTTGCATATAAAGATATCATCGAACATGAACTCCCGGAAAATGAATATTTTGGTGAAGACGTAAAGAATAAGCTGGTGTATTACCCGACAGTGACAAGAGAGGAATTTCACTATCAGTCCGTAAATGAGCAGGAAAATGAGAGAAGTCATCATACTCGTATTACTGATTTACTAACTTCAGGTCAACTGACCAAGGACTTGGGCATGCCTGACATTAATGTTGACGACGACCGATTCATGATGTGTGGTAATAATGATATGTTGCAAGAACTGATGGGCATTCTGGATGGCAGAGGATTTACCAGGGCGAACTCCCGCAGTTTAGGCGAGTATGTGATTGAGATGGCCTTCATTGAAAAGTAGCGTCAAGTAGCGTTTAGATATGCCAGTTCGCATGTGGCCTCCAATCTTTAATCCAAGCTGGAATATCACTCGCAGGCATGGGCTGAGCTATCGCATAACCTTGAGCTAGGTGGCAGTCCATTTCTAATAATGCTTTTCCTTGCTCACTGGTTTCTACACCTTCCGCTATCACTTGGCATTTAAAGGCTTTCGACAACCCTATTATACCTTCCACGATGGCTCGATCACCTGAGTCAGTCAACATGTTTGCAATAAATCTCCGGTCTATTTTAATTGAGGTTGCGGGAAGTAGCCTCAGATAAGTTAGCGAAGCGTAACCCGTACCAAAATCATCGATAGCAAACTGAACACCGATGTCCAGACAATTCTGTATCACGCTGGTCACCTGTTCTAGATCATTAAATGCAGCAGTTTCCATCACCTCCAATTTAAGGTATTCAGGCTCGACGTCAGGATGCGAAGATATTATCTCAGCAAGTCTACTCGTAAAGTTTTCTTGCTGTAATTGCAATGCGCTGATATTCACACTCACATTCAAATCCAGTCCTTTGATTTTCCACTGCTTGATTTGTGTTAACGCTGAATTAAGTACCCACTCTCCTAATTCTATAGACAACGGGTTGTCTTCCATCAACGGCGGAATTTGAGTTGGTGGTAACAAGCCATGTTCTGGATGCTGCCATCGTAACAATGCTTCGACCCCAATAATGTTACCCCGCGCCATGTCCACTATTGGTTGGTAAAATAGCACAAACTGGTGTTCAGTTAGCGCAACGCGCATAACTTCAAGGCTTTCATGGTGAGTTTTTAAAGCAATATCTTGAGCCGTATCATACAGATAGTAGCGATTTTTACCCATGGCTTTTGCTGCGTACATAGCCTGATCCGCATGGCGTAATAGTATATCGGCACTGACGTTATCTTCCGGAAAGAACGTCACCCCAAGGCTGGCCGTTACATTAAGTATAAGATTGTCTACAAAAACGGGAGCGGAAGCCGCATGCAGCAATCTAGCCAATAGAGGTTCACAGCTCAGGGGTTTATCTAAGTCGGCTAACACAGCAACAAATTCATCCCCTCCAAAACGCGCTAAGGTATCGCCTTCTCGCAGGGTCTCTTTCATGCGAGAAGACATGGTAATCAGCAATTTATCACCGACACCATGACCGTGCGTATCATTCACTGCTTTAAATCCATCTAAATCAAGAAATACGATAGCGACTGATGTTTTATTGCGTTGAGATTGAAGTAATGTCTGGGCGAGTCGGTCTGAGAGTAATGTACGATTAGGTAGCTTGGTAAGCGGATCGTAATGGGCAATTTGTTCTAATTGGCTTTGATAGCTTTTTATCCTGGTAATGTCAGTAAATAGCGCAACGAAGTTTTCTATATGACCATCTGAATCGCACACGCTGCTAATGGTTTCTATTTCAGCATAGACTTCGCCGCTTTTTCGCCGATTCCAAACTTCGCCGACCCAATAACCATTGCTAATTACTTCATTCCACATGTCCTTATAAAAATCAGGCGAGTGCCTGCCTGATCCTAAAAACCGAGGATTTTTACCAACTGATTCGCCCCTGCTATATCCAGTGATTTTGCTGAAAGCATCATTGACATCGATTATGTTGCCAGCTGAATCAGTAATCATGATACCTTCGCGGGCGTGGCTAAACACCTTAGCAGATCGACTAAGCTTTTCTTCGGTTAATTTAAATTCAGTTATATTTTCGTGGCACAGCATTATATGTTCGCTGTCATTTTTAAAACGCGTCACGCGGACATTAACCCAACGCTTTTGGATAGGATTATGACAACGGTATTGCAGGCTAAACTCATTGAGTTCGCCACGAATAACCTGCAAAACTGCTTCTACTAGATGTTCCGCTCCATCGGAGTCAAATCCCTCTGATTGCCTGCAAAGCTGGAAGTAATTAGTGCCAATAAAATAATCATTGATTATTGATGGTACAGAGTTTGTATCGTAAAAATTTCGCCATGCCTGATTAACTAATAATATGTCACCTGCTTTGTTCAGAATACAAACATGGGGTGATAATGCATCAATGACGGTCTGAACTGAAAACTCGTTAACGTTTGTTCGTTTGGACGCCGGCCGTTTCTCAGCGGAACGCATATTTGGTGCTAGCATAAGAGACTTCCTGACAAAATTATTAAAGGATTAATGTACGACAATCGCTTTCGCGCGGGTTAATTCATGCTCCAGCATCGTTCGGAAATCACTGCTGTCGCTAGCAAACAGGATTCCTACACCATCATCACTGCAATGCATCACGATCCCTTTTTGTACCAAATAGGCCCCCCCCTTATTTTTGTCGGTAAAATAAATTTTAACGAAATCGTTAGTTGATAACGTAGGCTTAGAGGTCTCTATAAAAGCGCCAAAAGGATCAATGTTACGTGTATTGGCATGCCTCAATTTTCCATCTTTAAACTGAAGATCGACTTCTAGCGTTAATGGTATGCGAGTATAAGTTCGGTGGTACATAGATATTTCAACTCCTAACAGCCAATTTGGATAACATCAGCTTTAACCTTTAAATTTAAACTTGATTGATGTTGCTCACTAAAATAAGCATACCTAAATCTTTGCAGATAAAGTTGATTTCAATCAATTAAGCCTTCGATAAAAGTAAACAATATCCTCTGAACTAATTATTGTAAAACACGCGCTATTAGGCGTTGTAATAAAATATAGGAATAAAACGTGGCGTAGGGAATTGTTGTCTTGATTATCTTTTATGAAGTCATCGCAGCTTATATCAAAAGGTTAATCTTCTCTCTGTGTTTCCTTATAAAGCATATTAACCATCGCCATTATTTTAAAATGACGAGTTTTTAGTTCATGATGCAACGCTGACTGTTGGTCGTGTATTTGGCGTTCGCGTTGATGAATTTTAATTTCTTTGTCATCCGCCTCGCCGAACATTTCGCTGCTTGGATCTTGTTCAGCGTTTTTCATGATTTTTTCGTGTTCTTGACCTGTTTCAGTGCTAACACGAATGGAACGGGCGTGGTCAACTAGCGATGCTGATTTTTGCTCCAGCACATTTTTTATTTCGGCTAGTTTAATTAGGGCTTGGGCGTGTTCTTTTTTCCAGAACTCGATCTCATCTAACCATAAAGCATGGTCAGCTTCCCATTTACTGTGTTCTTGATGTGCTACAAGATGCTCTTCTGTTACGACAGTTTGTGCATTTTCTCTGAGGGTTCTGGTAAATTCAATTAACTCCGCTGTATTGCTAACAGCGATGCTCTGTAATTTCTCCCAAATTGAGTTATTTACAAAGGCCAAATCAAACTTTATTTGCTCTTTATAGGCTTGACTGGCGCCCTCTGCCGCTTCACCTAATAAACGTAATTTGTCTTTTAAGTCACGGCTCGCTTGCTGAATTTTTTCTTTACTTATTTCAGTAGCATCATCAAGCTTTTCTTCAGCGGCGTAAAAAGCCTGTTGCAAGGTTTTGCCTTCCTTCACCATAAAATCTTCGACACTATCAACTATTGCTTGATAACTTGACTGTAATTCTGCGGCCCGTTTTTTTGTTTTCATCGCGAGTTCTTCCAATAGCTACTTGATAACTACGAAGATAATTACGCATAACTGCGCTAGATACCATTGGGTGTTGTACCTAATAAATTGTGGGAATTACTTAACTCAATTATTTTTGCTTAAGCCAACTAGCATCTGGTTTCCAGCCCTTAATCCAGGTTAAAATATCAGTGGCGGGCATGGGCTTAGCAATACCGTAACCTTGAGCCAAATCACAACCTAGTTGCAATAGTGTGCACCCATGCTCAACCGATTCAACCCCCTCGGCAATTACATCCCGTTTAAATGATTTAGCAAGACCGATTACACCTTCGACAATGGATAAATCATCAGTATTAGTCAACATGTCTCGTACGAAACTCATGTCTATCTTGATTACGCTGACGGGTAAACGTCGAAGATAAGTGAGTGATGAGTAACCTGTACCAAAATCGTCTAACGCAAAACTGACGCCTAACGCTTTGCAGTCATTCATGGTTGCTGAAACATCATATACATTGTCCAAGGCACTTGTTTCCAGCACCTCTAGTTCTAAAAAGCGTGGCTCAACATCTGGATGGGCCGCTAACAATTTAGTTAATCTCTGCGTAAAGTTAGATTGCTGTAATTGCACTGCTGCAATGTTTACGCTGATGTGTATAGGGCAACTATGTCCTATTTCTTGCCATGTACTGATTTGCCTAAGCGCAGTATCAATTACCCATTCACCAATCTCAACCATCATGGGGTTATGTTCAACCACAGGCAAAAATTCGATTGGATTTAACAGACCTAGTTTTGGGTGCTGCCAATAAATAAGGGCCTCAACACCAAACACAGTGCCAGTTCTCATATTAACCTTAGGCTGATAATAGAGTACGAATTCGTGATTATCTATTGCACGGCGAATAGCTGCCAGATTTTCCCTGCGCAATTTAAAGGCATCATCTTGAATTATGTCAAATAAGTGATAACAATTCTTACCCGACTTTTTAGCCACGTACATGGCTTGATCGGCATGGCGCAGAAGCTGCTCAGCATTCACACCATCTTGCGGGTAAATAGTGACACCGATACTCGCCGATACATTAACAACAACACCACCAACTGTAGCAGGTTCAGACGCTGCTAATAACAAACGCTCAAATACCGGTTCAGCATCGTCAATATTGGTTAAATCAGCTAACACTGCAACAAATTCATCACCGCCAATACGCGCTAAGGTATCTCCTTCGCGCAATGCTCCCTTCATACGGACGGAGAGTGTAATTAGCAGTTCATCTCCCACATCATGACCATATGCATCATTGACGACTTTAAAACCGTCTAAATCAAGCAAAACGACCGCGATTGACCGCTTGCTAACTGAACACTGCTGCATAGCTATAGATAGCAGATCGGTAAGTAATGCGCGATTGGGCAAATTAGTGAGAACGTCATAATGCGCTATTTGCTCTAATTGAGTTTGATAGTCTTTCATCGAGGTAATATCGTTAGCCAAAGCGATATAATGGGTTGCAACCCCTTGTTCATTATACACCGCACTAATAGTTGTCATTTCAGCATACTCTTCGCCGTTTTTACGTCTATTCCACATTTCACCAAACCAATAGCCGTCTTTCTGTAATACTTGCCAAATATTAGAAAAAACTTGCGGTGCCTCCTTACGTGATTCGAGGAAACGCAAATTCTGACCAATAGCCTCCTCACGACTAAAACCCGTTATCAGAGTATAACTTTCATTAACGTCGATAATGACGGCATTACCATCAGTAATGGCAATACCGTCTCCAGCATGAGTGAATACGCTAGCAGCTAATTTGCGGTCATCTTCAGCTTTTTTTCTATCGGTGACATCAATAAATGCAGCAAGACAGTGCGTGCCCGTCAGACCCAGATTAGCCTCTATACTTAGCCAACGTGTTGTATTGTTAGCTTGAACTAAAATCTCGCAGGTTTGTGCACCCTCACCGTCAAATACCTTTGCTAGACAACGTTTAAATTTGTCACGGTGTTGGATTGTTACGTAGTTTGAAAACTGTTTTCTTTCCAAGTTACCGCGCTCGATACCTAATAAGCTCGCCCCTCGCAAATTGACCTGGTTAATAATGCTCTTTTTGTCAAAAGCAAAATACGCAATTGGTGCAAATTCAAATAATTCGGTGTAAGAATAATGTAACCTCTCTGCTACCCGTGCTTCGCGTAATTCAACATTTTGTATCTCTAACTCAATCTGATGAACCTGCAGTTCGTGCAGTAACTTTTTTGTATCTTCTTCGCTATAGAGGATTTGATTATTATCCGTTTGTTTTTTCAATAGTGCTTCAGCGTGCGCGCGCAATTCTTTGCCGGACAACTTAGGTGAACTTGGAATAGTACTCATTTTTCAGGCCTTGTCTTACGTAGCTCTGACTCAAGCAAATTGGCTTCACTGATATTTGTAAAAGTTATATGCATTGTTTTTTTGCTGTTGTCCATTTACTAGAATCGTCAGAGCGATTCGTTATGATAGCGTTCACTTTTCTATTCATAAAAATAACGTTTTCTGTACCCTAAATTTAATACTACACTTAAAAAAGTAATATGATAAGCATATAGATATAAATGTTAAAACCGCTACACGCAACTATAAGTAGTTAGAAAATCGCAGTAATGAACATTAATGTAACAGTTGATTATAGCCAAACCAACTTTGGCTAAACCACACTGTAACGGGCAAAGTCAGTAAGGTTATTCCAGTTTGTACACTTATAAATACAGACAAAATAGACGCATTGCCACCAAGTTGTTTGGCCAGCGCATAACCTGATGTGGCTGTGGGTACAGCACCAAACAGAACCGCGACACAAGCTTCCAATGGCCCTAAGCCGAGGATAGTGGCTCCTATACCTATAAATAATGGGAAACCAATGAGTCGTACCAATGTCGAGAAAATCAATAATCGAGGTGACGACTTTAATACACTCAAGCGCAGGCTTGCACCCACGGCAAGCAATACCAGTGGTAGCGTTGCGCGAGCTAAAATACCTGTTATATCAGTCAGTAAGAAAACGAGCTCGCCAATATCTGCAATATTCACTATAACCCCTGCAGCAATAGATAAAATCAACGGATTCTTGAATAGCTCTTTTATCAATAAACTAGATAATGGCTTACTATTTTGATTTCCATGTAAACTCACCATGGTGATCACCAATATCACATTTACGCTGGGAATTAAGATAGCGGCGCCGAGAGTCGCTAAAATCAGACCTTCTTCACCGTATATCGCACTGGCTAATGCCAATGCGATAAAAGAGTTAAAGCGGATGCTAGCTTGCAATATAGAAGTGCCAGTTGGCCTGTCGACGCGATTGATCAAGCTGACAATTAACGCCAATACCGAGACTGCAAATAAAGAGAAACCCAGTATGAGTGCATAGCTAGGTAGAGCCGGACTGCTTAAGTCGGCCTTCGATATATTATAAAACAGCATCGCTGGGAACAAAACCCAATACACGAGCTTGTCGACTCCCGGCCAAAATTCCTCTGCTGGAAAACGTTTAGATTGTAATAATGCACCGAATAATAAGAGTAAAAAAATAGGAAGGATTGCTAGAGAAATGTCAAACACGTTACCGCCACTAAATAAATCAGATGTAAAAACGAAAGTAAGCAATATACAGTATATGTAGTTGTATTATTTGATTTTAATTGAATTGGATTATTTCTAATATTGAACGATTAGCTTGGATAGCTTGATTTGATACTAGACGCGGTCCAAAAATGGGAGAGTAAATATTAATCGATACTATCAGCTCAGAAGGTGAAGTAGATAATAAGTTACTTATACTAGATGATTAAAAAAATAAACTGAGCAAAAAAATTTACAATTTTCGTGTTTTTAATTTTTTTCTCTGCTTGGCTTTCTTATACTCAGTCAGAGCAAATAAATAGACTCCGGTTAGCCACAATACAAAAAGAATGAGGCCTACGGGTAAGAAAAGCCATAGCTTCATCCACTCTGCAAAATAGCTACCATCGTGTATGGATTCAATGATGTCACTGCGTCTTTTCGCTACCTTTACTACTTTGGCTGAAGCAGTATCCACTTGCACCTCCCACTGAGTTGCGGAGACAAATTTAATAATTCCCTTGCCTGGTTTAAGATCAGCTCTCTCAAGTTCACCCCAGACCGTAAATTCAGCCTGCTCAACCGATTTAGCTGCACGAAACAAATCTTGCATAGAAGCCATAGGTATCAGCTGTCTCTCGATCCCACTAATGCTGCTCGGTTGGATCCATTCAACCTCTTTCTTAAGCATCAGTAGTATTCCCGCCCCAATCATAATGACCAGTGGGACGGCAATAATCATCGACCCCCAATGATGGACCTTTCTAAATAACACCTGCGTTTTCATAAAGTAACTTTCTTCATTTTAAATAATAAATCATCACAGACTAGTCTATCTCAACACGCTCTTCTGATATCTCTTTCATAAGCCCTTGTGGCATCCAAGGAGCACCGGCTTCAAGTAACGATTGCCTAAATGCAGGAAACTCTACTTGACGCATTTGGTTCAACTGAGGTTGTAATTTTTCAAGACTATCCTGCACATAAACAATCTGTTGCTTTTGTGTATCGGTTAAGCCCCACGTGTTCGCTCGAGCAAATTCAATCATAAATAAGCGACTTGTCACATTCGCTGGAGAGGCTCCCATGCCCTGCCTAGATGATTGCCCAATAAGCACTTCCTCAGCAACAAAAACAGCTTGTCTTAGCCGGTTATAGACACTTTCCAGCTCTCCTGCCACAGCAGGTGAACGATCCATCGCCATACGGTAAGATGATAACTGTGCCTTGAGGTCGTTTATTTGACTACTTGCAGCAGATACCCGGCCCCTCAAATTTTCAATCTGCAACAATGAGGCAGTCCGCTGCTCTGGCGTGACTCCACCTGGAACCGTTTCTTGATAAATTGGTTTTACCTCAAAGTTTACAGACTCAGCAAGCGCTCGACTTTTTCCTGCTACGGTTGCATATAAAGAGGCCGAATAGCCACCTGGAGCAACTAGAGGGCCCGTGTCACCAAAAAAGCCAGCATTAGTTCCAAGGGCGTTAGCTGATGGAAATCGTAAATCCCAGCTAACTCGATGTAATCCTTTTTTTGCCTCTGCATCTACTCTGCGAATAATGTTACCGTCACTATTTTTTATGAGTAAGTAAACCGTCGGTTCCGCTTCACGTAATTCTGACTCTAGCTTATTCCATTCAGGATAGAGTGAATCTTCACCCTTCTCTTTAGCCACTTTTTCAGCATCTTCACGCTTATCTTTAGCTGATTTAACACCATCTCTTAGATAATACGTAAAGGTCGCTCCGAACTCAGGATTTTCGGCCCTGTATTCAGAGTCACCTTGGGAGTCTGAATGCAAGCTATCGGGCAAATACCAAAGCGCTGTGCGCGAAGAAAAGAGCAACGCTTCCTCTTTTAAATTATCTTCGTTAAGTGTTCTAAGAGGTGAATAATCATCTAGAATGAAGATACCACGTCCAAAACTTCCGGCAACTAAATCACTTTCACGACGCTGAATTTTAACATCACGAAAGGAGATAGTAGGGGTATCACCGGTAAGCTCTGTCCAACGATCTCCGCCATCAACCGTAAAAAACAGACCAAACTCAGTACCAATGAAGAGTAAATTCTTATTCACATGATCTTGAACGATACGCCATACTAAATGTTTGTTGGGTAAGTTTGATGCAATAGACGTCCACGTTTTCCCTCTGTTTGTGCTTTTAATCAGGTACGGTTTATAGTCGCCGTATTTATGATTATCAAGGGCAGCATACACAGTGTCTTTGTCGAATAGATCAGCTCGTATATCATTGACATAAGCCGTTCCTGGTATTCCTCTTATCTTACTTATTTCATAAGCCTTCCAGTTCTTGCCGCCATCTGAAGTCACTTGTATTAAGCCATCATCAGTACCCGCATATAGGATATTCTCATCTAACGGAGATTCAGCAAGGTTAGCAATGGTGTTATATTCTGACATCGCAAGTAAATCAAAACCAGAATCTACAGACCAGGTTTTATCCATCACTGGCATATGCATTCTATTTTCACTGCGGGTCAAATCACCAGAAATTGTCTGCCAGCTATTTCCCCTATCCTCTGACTTCCAAACTCGATATGACGCATGATATAGACGTTGAGGATTATGCGCTGAAACTAAAATTGGCGCATCCCAGTTAAATCTCTCAGCGGGCTCGCCAGGTTTTGGTTGTGGCTGAATGGAAACATATTCACCGGTTTTACGATGATAACGAGCTAAATTCCCCTGCTGGCGTTGACCATATATAATGTCAGGGTTACCTGGTTCAGTAGCCGGTTGATGACCGTCCCAATCGAGGATCAGGAACCAGTCGTTATTTCTGATGCCATGACTTTTGGTTGTGCGCGACGGGCCACCTTGGGATGAATTATCTTGAGTACCTCCATAAACATTGTAAAACGGCATGCTGTCATCGACCGCAATCTTGTAGAACTGGGTAACGGGCAGATTCGAGATAAATCGCCACTTGTCCATACCGTCCCAAGATTCATAGATGCCACCATCACTACCAACTAAAATAAAATCAGGGTCTGTCGGGTGAAAAGCAATGGCATGATCATCAACGTGTTTATTTTTCGTATTTAGCGCTGTCCAAGTCTTACCACCGTCGTCGCTATATTGAGTATGGTTACTTGCCAAAAAGACGCGATCAAAGCGATGTGGGTCAGTAAATATTTCTTGATAGTAATGCGGTCCAGTGCCACCTGACACGGCATCAGACATTTTAACCCAACTCGCGCCTCGATCATCTGAGCGATATAGCCCTCCTTTACGCTGATTTAACTCAACCCCGGCATACACTACATCAGGGTTAATGGCAGAAATAGCTAAACCGATCTTGCCCATATCTGTTTTGGGCAGACCTTCACTTAATTTGCGCCACGTTTTTCCACCATCCTCGGTTGTATGAATAGCTGAACCTGGGCCTGTGCCGACAAAAGCCGGCAGTGTTCTTTGTCTCTGCCACGTCGCGGCATAAAGTTTGTCTGGGTTACGAGAATCGATAACTAAAGAGGTAACACCCGTCCATTCATCCGTCTTAAGAACATTGTCCCAAGTCTCACCGCCATCGGTTGTTTTGAATAAACCGCGCTGCCCACCTTTAGACCAAAGTGGTCCTTGAGAAGATACCCACACTGTATTGGAGTCAGTTGGATGAATAATAATATCTGAAATATGCTCGGACTCACTCAATCCCATATTTTTCCACGTTTGGCCGCCATTAAGTGAGCGATAAACACCATCTCCAAAACTGATGTGCCTGCCACCACTATTCTCACCGGTTCCAACCCAAATAATATTCGAGTTACTTGGGTCAATAGTGACATCACCAGTGGAATATACTGCTTCGGAGTCAAAAATGGGTTTCCATGTTATACCCGCATTATCCGTTTTCCAAACACCTCCAGAACCGACAGCAACGTACCACGTTGATGGGTCTTTAGTATCCACTGCAATATCAGCAATTCGACCCGACATATAGGCTGGACCAATATTGCGTAACTTCATTCCCGATAATAATTCATCTGTCATTAAAATGGATTTATCTTTCGAAGCAGCTAATGTTGAACCACAAGTCATAAACATGAGGATTATGAGAGCGCTAATTAATTTCATGAAAATCTCTTGAAAATTAAAGTAAATAAGTAACGAGAGCATAAACGATGCTCCGAATCTAGGCAATAGACTATAATGTAAGCTATTGGGCGCTAAAAACTCTGCCACTGCCGCTATTAGCAGAAAATCCTGTTGGTGCGCTAGGGGATATGATGTCGCTGCTACCCCCACCAAAACAGATATCTTCGAATACGCATGCGACATATTCAGGATGATCGATAAATGGATTGCGGTTACCTTGAAAGCTATAAACGGCCTCATTGTGACGAATATCATAACTATCAACAGGGTCATCTTTGTGCCACTGTAATAAAACAGATTTTAGGCCCATGTAAGCCACACTGATATTGCTACCTTGGTTAGACTGACCAATTAAATTGCGATCATTAGTCAAAATTAAATCTGGCTCATTCACGCCAGTGTCTCCATGAGTCCCCCCCTCATAACGCACCGACAAATACATTAATGCGCGAGCAACATCACCTTTACGACTATTCCAAGTTTGCCATGAACCTTCACTACCAGAACCTTCAGTCAAGTTTGATTCGGCGGATGTGCCACCTCGATTATTATTGTCTAATGTGATTTTTGTACTACAACCAACAGCACAATTGTCAAAAGGCTTGTTGCTACGACTGGAGTTATAGCTGCTATCAGCAATAAACAAATGATGCGTGTCTGTATAAGCATAATTAGTACTGCCATCACTTGGAAAACCATAAGACTTTGGCCAACTGTGTTCACGGCTGTAGAAGTGATTACCTTTACTCTCTTTGGCATAACTCGTATTTTTATAGATGTCGACCACGTTATTTGCATTATCTGGATCTTGATCAGCAGTTTCAAGGATATCCCAAGTATCGGTCGCGGAAGACGTATAAGGAAAACGCTGATGGTCATCAATAATTTCGTGTAGAGAATTCTGCAGAGCTTGCCCGTTTATCGTATTGACTGAGTCATAATAACCCGCTGGAACATCGGCTAATGCAGAACTTGAGATCACCAATGAAGCGACAACTATAATTTGCTTCTTATCAGTTTTTTTAAAAAACATCATTTTATTCTTTTATTGTTAACTAAAAAAAAGAGTCCAATTGCAAAGCAATCTGACTCTTGATGCATGTCGCACTATTTCCCACGACCGACTCAATAGTGAAGTTAAAAACATAAACACAACAAAGCCTACATTCACTATGACCTGTACGAAAGCATTAAACAATGACTTAAGGTCAACTTTCAATAGAAGCCTATTTTAAGATCTGACAAATTTAATAACATATGCAATGTAAAGGGTTTGACCTTTAGCGTTTAATATAGCGGTGGCAAAATATAAGGCGCCTTGCTGTTGTCGACACTCTTTCTACATCTGCTGTTTTTTTAAACTGCTATCTACCATATTTGCTAAAAAGCAGTTAATGTTGGTTAAAAAAATGTAGAAACTACGTCAAGGAGCTATTGCCCTATGCAAATCACATCTATTATTCGACGCGCAGCACAAGTCAATCCCAATGGAATTGCAACGATCTATGAGAACCGACAGCAAACTTGGACGCAAATGTTGGATCGGGTAGCAAGGCTGGCAGCTGGCTTGCAAGAACTTGGCATACAGCCAGGAGATCGCGTGGCGCTGTTGTCGCTGAACTCTGACCGTTTTATTGAGTACTTCTTCGCTACTGTGTGGGCGGGCGGAGCGATGATGCCGATGAATATCCGCTGGGCGGCCGCTGAGTGTGCCTATGCCTTGAATGATGCGGGTGCTGAGATCCTTATTGTGGATGAGGCATTCAAGGGGGTTGCGGATGAGCTTAGGGCACAGGTGCCCGGTCTCAAGAACATAATTTATTGCGGCGATAGTGATACCCCCGAGGGAATGGAAAACTACGAAGATATAGTGGCATCCAATGCCCCTGCAACAGATGCTGATCGCAGTGGCGATGATCTAGCGGGTATCTTCTATACTGGAGGCACTACTGGTTTCCCCAAGGGCGTGATGCTGTCACATACCAATTTTTATGTGGGTGGTATAGCAAATGCACATGAACTCAAAATGCAAGAAGGTACTGTTTATCTGCATGCCGCTCCAATGTTTCATATTGCCGATTTAATTTGGTTTAGTGCCGTGAGCTTTATGGCAGGAACCCATGTGGTTATTCCGATGTTCACCCCTGATGACACGCTTGCGGCTATCGAGAAACATAAACCCAGTCAGATATTGTTGGTGCCCGTCATGCTGCAAATGATAATGCAGAGCGAAAAGCTGGCAAAGACTGACGTGTCTTCTTTACGCCAAATTGCCTATGGAGCTTCACCAATTACGCAGGCCGTCCTTACTGATGCATTTAAGCAATTTCCGAATACGTCATTCATTCAGGCTTTTGGCCAAACAGAACTGAGTCCTGTCGCTACCATACTTTCTGAAGAGTATCACGTTCTGGATGGGCCAAAGGCCGGAAAACTGCGCTCCGCTGGGCGTGCAACTCGAGTCTGCGAGATCCGTGTGGTCGACGCCAACATGGTTGAGGTACCGCGCGGCGATGTAGGACAAATCGCAGTTAAAGGACCAACCACCATGCTGGGCTATTGGAACAAGCCAGAGGTCACCGCCGAGACCATCATAAACGGCTGGGTGCTTACAGGTGATGCGGGCTATATGGATGAAGACGGTTTTATCTTTCTGATGGACCGAGTCAAAGACATGATTGTTTCTGGAGGTGAGAACGTTTATTCAGCTGAGGTTGAAAATGCGCTCGGCCAGCACCCAGCAGTAGCTACTAGTGCTGTAATTGGTATTCCTAGCAAAGAATGGGGCGAAAGCGTGCATGCTCTCGTGATACTGCACCCTAATGTCAAAGTAACAATAGAGGCATTACAAGCACACTGCCATACACTGATTGCTGGATACAAATGCCCGCATAGCATTGAATTTAGAACTGAGCCATTTCCACTATCAGGTGCAAATAAGGTGCTTAAAACCGAATTGCGTAAGCCTTACTGGGTAGGACAAGAGCGGCAAATTTCTTAAATCCACCGGCCTATAAAGGCTTAATAGGGCTAACAAAAGCGTTTCGCTGTAACGTTATTACTGAAGGAGTAAAAACTATTGCTCATGACGTCGTGTTATTGCAACTGGATTGTGAGGTAGCCCAAGGTCATGATACCGCTCGAACTATCCCTGCTAGTGATATTACTGAATGCTGATATCACTGGAAAGCAGATGATTTTTGGTTAATATGAGATATGTTAGCCGCCAGCTAATGAGTTAAGCTTGAGTTCGGTATTACTAGAAAATCTTCTGACTTGGTCTGTCACGGGGTCAATAAACTGCAGTTTTTGGGCTAACAATTGTAGCGGTTTACTGTAGTCATCTGGCTTACTTGGTTGTAACTCTGGATAATAAGTATCATTTAACAACGGCCAACCGAGGCTCTGCATATGCAGACGAAGTTGATGGGTTTTACCTGTAATGGGGCTTAGCTCAAATAACGCGTAGTCAGCTGAAGTTTGCAAACAACGAATGCGGGAATGGCTATTGGCAGGTCCATCAACAATATGCATCAAAAATCTCGGTTCAGTTTTCTCCAATCGATTTTTAATTTCCCACTGTTGGTCAATCTTTGTAGCCTTGTTAATCGTGCTCGCGATAGCCTGATAGGTTTTGTTGACTTGTTGCGTTTCAAATAAACCGTGGTATTGCTGACGTGAATTGGGATTAACTGAAAATAATACCAAACCTGCAGTGCCTTTATCGATGCGGTGCACGGCTTGCAGATTAGGATTGCCAGTAATCTTACGTAAGCGATTTTGCAGACACTCCTCAACATAGCCACCACCAGGTGTTACTGGCAAAAAATGTGGCTTATGTGCCACCAAAATTAATTCGTCCTGAAAAATTATTTTTTCTGCAAAAGGAATGATCGGTTCAAATTCAACTTCACGATAATAGTAGACCCTTTGCTGCGCCGCAAAAACAGTTTGTGGATTAATCAAGGACCCATCATGCCAATGAACTTTGCCTTCAGCCATACGTTGCTCCCACACATCGACTGTTATGGCCGGAAACTTGAGAATAAGAAATTCCAGAACAGTAGCTACACCCGGATTCTGCTGAGGTAGGCTTAGCTTGGATGGTGACTTAGCTGTTACCATAATTGCACTCGTCGTTGGTTTTTAGGCATCTTTTAAACCTAAATTGAGTGTATAAGTATATAACGTTTTGGCTTGGCCTACTTTAGTTTAATGGTCTTATTTTATGTATACTAGAGTGGCTTCAAAGACAAAATCCGATAATCGTTTTTAAAATAGGCTTAGCAATATATTCTATGCTAAATTTGACTAATATATTTAGCAAGATAGTGTCTTTTTACATTGTCGATGCTAATCTTAAAACATGAAAAATGAAATTGAAATTAAATCCCCGTGTATTAGGAATTGCTGTCTTGACTCCGAGGATATTTGCTTGGGTTGTTTTAGATCTATAGATGAAATACTAGTGTGGGGCAGCGCAAGTAGCGAAGACCGCTCGCTAATAATTGAGCAAACCGTAAAACGGCGAAACAAAAATTCATACTGATACAATCAACTGAATCTGGAATTGTCCGAAAGCGTCAATGTTATCGAAGTGTTTTTTAAACAATATCACTGATTAGATACTGCTTCTTATGCTGACCGTTTCCAAATGCAAACTCATCATCAACAAACTTCCCAAGTAATTTTTTTCCCAGTGGTGATGATTGCGTAATAACGACTATAGTTCGTTGTTCAAATACAAATTTGAGTCCACCTGATACTGGCGCTAAAAATAGCGATAATAATTTATTGTGTTGGTCTATTAATTTAACCAAAGCACCAACAACGATAGCGTCGTTAAGAGTATAGTCCAGCGCTTTTAGGTTTTGTATCGCATACAAATCAGTATGACATTCTGATGCACGTTTAGCTTGTCCTTCAGCCAGATAAGCAGCTTCTAACGCCAATGTATCGTATTTATTTTCAGCGACATTAGCTTTATCAGTTGCCGTCGAATGCGCTCTTTTTGCAGCAGTTAAAGCCGTTTCATAGGTTGCTTCAAGTTCTATTATCAAATGATCAATTAATTTTCTTTTATACTGCATAGATCTCTCGAGACTCTTGAAGGAAGTTACATAATTGACTAATCGGTTAGCTAAGTAGAGCGAAATAGGGGCTAAGAGCACTTTACCCCTAACCGTATCAATAGCAGAATGTCTACGTGAAGCTAATAAATCGCTGCACATAGTATGCTACTTTTTTGTAAATTAGGATCCTTTATTATCAGTTTAAAAAAGGCCTTATGTTTTGGAGTCATTACACGCATATTGAACGCCATAGTGTAATAACTTAAGGTAATCATCTTAGGGTTTTTTTGATGGCTTATGAGATTTGGCTGGTTACCAATCAGTCATTGGCTTGCAATAGTTAAGCGCATCATCCGTTTCAGCTTAACGATTGCTCTGGGCACTGGCATTCAACGGCTCAATTAATTGAGTGCATAGTAGAGGTGCCGTTTCATAATTACTCTCACAAATGTGTAGAATAATAATTAGCGGCGCAGATTGACAAAGCTACCTATACAGACAACTTTATCAGAACCCCCTCCCAATTCTTATAATCGTAAGGTAACAAATATTATTATCATAATAGACATATTACAGTAAGCTGTGTCTACCATTACTCTGAGGTGATGATTCACTAATCATCGCTTCTGTGGTAATTATCAATCCAGCAACAGATGCGGCAAATTGCAATGCACTACGAGTTACTTTGGTCGGATCTAATATGCCCATGGATAACATATCACCATACACTCCGTTGGCCGCGTTATAACCGTAGTTACCTTCATTCTCTTTAACTTTATTACAAATAACAGTCGGTTCTTCACCCGCATTTGCAACGATTTGATTCAGCGGCGCTTCCATTGCGCGTAATAATATTTTGAGCCCATGTTTTTGGTCTTCGTTGTCTATATTGAGAGCAGGTATAGTGGATGCCGCTCTCACTAGTGCAACGCCACCACCAGCCACAACACCCTCCTGAACAGCGGCTCGTGTCGCATGCAGTGCATCGTCAACTCTATGCTTCTTTTCCTTCATAGCGATATCTGTCGCTGCACCAACTTTGATAATAGCAACACCACCGGCGAGCTTAGCTAAGCGGCGCTGTAATTTTTCGCGGTCATACTCTGAATTTGTTTCATTAATTTGACTTGTTAGTTGTCCAATTCGTTCGCTAATTGTTGCGGCATCGCTCGCCCCATCTACAATCGTTGTGCTGTCTTTTGTTATTACCACTCGTTTGGCCATACCAAGATCTTCTACGCCTGCTTTTATTAGCGACAGGCCTATCTCTGTGGCAATGACGGTTCCGCCAGTTAATGCCGCAAAATCTCTTAATATTTCTTTTCTTAGGTCTGAAAAACCAGGAGATTTAACTGCGACGACTTTTACAATACCCCGCATGTTATTAGTTACTAAAGTCTCTAGGACTTGGCTACTAAAGTCCTCAGCAATGATCACGAGCGATTTACCCGTTTTAGCTAACTTATCTAGTATTGGGAGTACTTCATTAATATTATCCACTTTTTTGTCTACCAATAAAATATAGGGAGACTCGAACTCAACGTTAGCCATTGCATGATTATTAATAAAGTAAGGAGATAAATAACCGCGATCAAATTGGACGCCTTCA
>Ga0307488_10000475_pt1 | contig 33190 bp, 27 predicted proteins | sample SB02metaG_FD_202248 | JGI IMG/M metagenome (GOLD analysis project Ga0307488, IMG submission 202248) | Sea-ice brine microbial communities from Beaufort Sea near Barrow, Alaska, United States - SB 0.2 | ecosystem: Environmental > Aquatic > Marine > Coastal | place: USA: Alaska | collected...
AGAGACACCTTGACGTCGCAATAAATTTTTTGCTTCTTGCAAGGAACCTGCAGTGATTTCGCCTTTGCCTGCTCTACCGCTTTTAGAGGTGCCGGCCCAAGTGTATGTTTCTGCTGTTTTCGCCATGATGTTATCTCGCTTTTAGTTACAGAGAACAAAAAGCCCAGTCAAACTGGGCTTTTAAATAATCTTAATTAACTAGCACAATGTTGCTGGTGTGCATGCAGCAACCCAAGTTACGCGACCATCAGTTAATGTTGGTGTCAACGAGTATGTAGCAGCGACTGGCGTAGCTGCACCGTCGTTTATACCAGAATCTGGTGAAGCTGTTGCTGTGATTATACCGTTAACTGTTTCAAGGCCAACAATAATACCAGAAGCGGTTACATCTGCAGGGATCCCGTTTGTTGCTGCGTCACAAAGAGTAAGGTCGCTTTGCAATTGCGCACAAACTTCAACCGCAGATTTAGCTGCTGCAGTTGCATTAGTTACTTCAGTGAATTTCGCTTTTTGCGTGTAACCCTGATACGCAGGAAGTGCGATTGCAGCCAGAATACCGATGATTGCTACAACGATCATTAGTTCGATTAATGTAAAGCCTTTTTGAGCTGAATTTTTCATGTTGTCTCTCCGAGCGTGGTCAACGCGTTTAATATATTTGATTTGAATTAAGTTAAAAAGGTAAGAGCAGTAATCGCTTACCTTCTTAACCTTGGGACCGAGTATATGAGGAGAGGGAATTATGGGAAGTATGTAAGGGTATACTTAAGTCTTTGTTCCGACACATCCAGACATACCCAAGAGCAGATTAAGCTTATCTCTAATGACCTTAACTAATGGTAATTAGAGAGAGATCTATCGCCGTTACATGTTTAGTCAATGCGCCTGAAGATATATAATCTACGCCTGTTTGGGCCAATTCCTGAAGTCTGTCAACAGTAATATTGCCAGACACTTCTAGCTTACACCTGCCAGCATTAATAACGACTGCTTCTTCGATCCGTTTTGTCGTGAAATTATCTAACATTATGGTGTCGACACCTGCATTTATGGCTTGGGCAAGCTCATGTAAATTTTCTACTTCTACTTCAATTGGTAACCCTGGACGCATTAATTTTGCCTTGGACACCGCATTTTCAATACTGCCGCACGCTTGAATATGGTTTTCTTTTATCAGAAATGCATCATACAAGCCCATTCTGTGATTCATGCCCTGAGCACATGCAACCGCATATTTTTGTGCTTGCCGCAGACCGGGTAGTGTTTTGCGAGTATCCAGTAATTTGGTATGGGTGTTTTTGAGATAGGTAACGTAGCTTGCAGTGGTGGTCGCGGTGCCGCTGAGTGTTTGTAAAAAATTTAATGCTGAACGTTCAGCCGTCAGTATTGCTCTAGCGTTGCCTTTTATGTAGACAATTGTTTCATTTGCATTAAGCACATCACCGTCTTTATATTGCCAATCAAGCACCACATCTGTATTTATTTGCGCAAAAACTTCATCTACCCAAGCTGAGCCACACAAAACGCAATGCTCTCTAGTAATAATTTTAGCTGACATCGTAGCGTCGACATCAATCAACATGGCTGTAATGTCGTTTTGCACCGATATCTCCCCGCCAAGATCTTCTAATAATGCGGTTTCAACTTGTTTTGATATATTTAACTGATATTGATTAATGCGTGACATAGTAGTGAAAACTTATTTTGGAATTAGGTGAATAAGACTGATAGGGTAAGTTTACTGTTTTATGGGCATCATTGAAACTGATATTCAAATACGCATTGTTTGAGCATGCCAATTCTGTTTTTAGTAAAATAGCTTTGCAGTTTGCCTTGTCACTCATATACTTAGCGCAGTCTCGTACATAAAGGAAGACCCATGACTCTAATATCACTATTAATCGTAATGGCATTGGAACGTGTCACAGAAAAAGCACCCAAGTGGCATATTCATGCGCTGGTAGGTAAATACATTACATTGTTGCAAGGGCGCAATTGGTTTAGTGACTCTGCGTCGATGCTTTCCATCCTCCTTATTATTTTTGTGCCAGCACTATTGGTATACGTGATTGAGCTGATTTTTAATAATGGTTTTGTGACTTTTGCAATGCAGCTAGCTGTCCTATGGATTTGTTTGGGTTGTCCAATTACCCGCAAAAATTATAAGCATTATTTGCAAGCTGCAGTGCGCAAAGATTTCCAAGCTTGCTCTCTGCATAGTATTTCGTTTGGTAATGACGATGGTGATTTAGATAAGGTAGGACAACAATTAGTTTTTATTAATTATCGCCAATATGCAGCCGTCATTATTGCTTTTGTTCTGCTCGGTGTACCTGGTGTGATTATCTACTCAATTGCCAAGGAATTGCAGTTGTTCACCCATAAATTGAGCGATTGCGAGAATAATCCAGAACAGGTTGATGACGAGGTGATTGGTGAGTGCAACAAAGAAAATGCTGAACTCGTTATCGATCAAGTGATGTATGTGATTGATTGGGTGCCAGTGCGTTTAACGGCAGTCGGTTTTATGCTTGTTGGTCATTTTTCAAGAGCGCTATCGTTTTGGTTGCCCGCTCTGGTTGACACTAAGTCTAACGCCAAGACAATATTAATTAATGTGGCAATTGCCGCTGAAGACATAGAGGCTGATCAGAAAAACTGTATCGACGAACCCTGTATTTTGGTACGTTTGGTTAAACGAAATATACTCTTTATGCTTGTGGCCGTATCAATACTGACCATGGTCGGAGCTGTTGCTTAAATCTGATATCGACACACTGTAAATTATTCTTTTCAAAAGCGGTACTCTTAGCCATTAAAGGGCTGCCGCGTTTTTATTAATTCTATTTAATTCTAAAAAACCTCAAAATAGTCGCAAAACGATCAGCAATTTAGCTAGTGCTTTACCGCCTCAAGTTAAACAGGGGTTGTCGAATGAATAAAAGTTGCTTACACTAGTTTGGTTAATTGGTATTACCATTAGTTGGGATTAGCAAGAACTCATCGAGTTTTGTTAACAAATCAGCTAATAAACGAGCGACACATCCGTGTTAGCAACAACGTATCCAAAGGTAGAACATAAAAGTGCACCCGAGTATAAAGCACCAAAAGTTGTCTGACGTGATCACAGAGCGTCTTGAGTCCATGATTTTGGACGGTACCCTCGTTGCTGGCGAAAAACTGTTACCTGAGCGCTTATTAGCAGAAAAATTCCAAGTGTCACGTCCTTCTTTGCGTGAGGCTATTCAAAACTTACAAGCCAAAGGGCTGATTGAACGCAAGCAGGGTGGTGGTACATTTATTACAAAAAACCTAAGTGCAAAAATCACCGACCCTTTACTTGCGTTGGTGGCATCTCGTCCAGAAACTCAATTTGATTTGCTTGAATTTAGACACGCGCTTGAAGGCATGGCGGCCTATTATGCTGCATTGCGTGGTCAGCCAGAAGATTATTTAGCATTGAACAATGCGTTAAATAGTTTGCCTAGTTTGCACAATTCAAAAGTTCAAGAGAAGAGCACGTTAGTCAAGAATGCAGCAGTAGATAAAATTGAAGCCAAACAAAACTTAAGTGCACAAAATAAAGTACAAACCGATACCAATAGCGAGACTGAAAAAGAAGCGCAAGCGCTAGTCGAGTTTTATCTCACTATGGCAAAAGCATCTCACAATATGGTGCTGTTGCATGTAATGCGAAGTATGCAGGGGATGTTAGTTGATAATATCAAACGAAATTTAGAAATGCTGCGCGCAGGTGCCGATGTCGAAGTTCAAATACGTGAGCAACGACATGCCATCGTGCAGGCTATCAGTTCACAAGATCCTGAAGCGGCTCGCGAAGCAAGCAACGAGCATTTGGGTTTTGTTGAGAGTACCCTATTAGATATAAATAAACGCGATGTTAAATTACAGCGTGCGATGCGAAGAATTGAAGTAAAAGAAAATGGAAAGACAGTTTCTTGATAACCTGTCTTACTTTAAGCAAACAGAGCGCGGCTTTATTTAGCCTCGTTCATCGTTAAAACATAATATAGGAAAGCACCATGACCGATATGATGCATCCAGATGTGGATCCAACAGAAACAAAAGAATGGTTAGACGCACTTGAAGCCGTTTTAGCTGAAGAGGGTGTTGAGCGAGCTCACTTTTTACTTGAGTCGTTAATTGAAAAAGCCAGACGCAGCGGGGCTCACTTGCCTTACGACGGCACCACTGCTTATATCAATACCATTCCTGCTGGCCAAGAGCCAACCATGCCTGGTGACCAAACGATCGAAGCCAAAATTCGAAATGCCATTCGCTGGAATGCAATGATGATGGTGCTTCGAGGTTCTAAAAAAGACCTAGAATTAGGTGGACATATTTCAAGTTTTGCTTCTGCCGCAATGCTTTATGATGTCGGTTTTAACCATTTTTTCCGTGCGCCAAATGATAAAGACGGTGGTGATTACCTGTTTGTGCAGGGTCACGTATCACCGGGTATTTATTCTCGTGCCTTTATTGAAGGTCGTTTGTCTGCAGATCAGCTCGATATGTTCAGACAAGAAGTTGGCGGTGAGGGGTTATCTTCCTATCCACATCCAAAATTAATGCCTGATTTTTGGCAATTCCCAACGGTGTCGATGGGCTTAGGTCCAATGCAAGCTATCTACTTAGCGCGCTTTTTGAAATACCTGACTAATCGTGGCTTGAAAGATTGTTCTGCTCAACGCGTTTGGTGCTTTATGGGTGACGGTGAAGTTGACGAGCCTGAATCATTAGGTGCTATTGGTTTAGCTTCTCGCGAAGGTCTGGATAACCTGACGTTCGTGATTAACTGTAACTTGCAGCGTTTGGATGGTCCGGTTCGTGGTAATGGTAAAATCATTCAAGAACTAGAAGGTACGTTCCGCGGCGCAGGCTGGGAAGTATTTAAAGTTATTTGGGGTCGTTACTGGGATTCACTATTAGCGCGTGACACATCAGGTAAGTTGCTTGATGTTATGAATGAAACTGTTGATGGTGAATATCAGAACTACAAAGCCAAAGGTGGCGCATATACGCGCGAGAACTTCTTTGGCAAATATCCTGAATTGAAAGACATGGTTGCTAATATGTCAGATGATGACATTTGGCGTTTGAACCGCGGCGGGCACGATCCTGTTAAAGTTTATGCTGCATATAAACGTGCAACGGAAACGGTTGGTCGTCCACAAGTTATTCTTGCTAAAACGGTTAAAGGTTATGGGATGGGTGCAGCGGGCGAAGGCAAAAATATTGCGCACAACGTGAAGAAAATGGACATTGACAGCGTTAAGCATTATCGCGACCGTTTCAACATTCCAGTATCAGACGAAAATATTGGTGACTTGCCATATTATAAGTTTGATGAAGATAGTCCTGAAATGAAGTATTTGCGCGAGAAACGCGAAGCGTTGCATGGTTATATGCCTGTGCGCTTAGCCAAAAGTACTCATGACTTGCCGGCTCCTCCATTAAAAGCATTTGAGGCGATTACGAAAGGGTCTGGCGATCGTGAAATTTCCACCACAATGACGTTTGTTCGTGTGCTTACCGTTTTGTTGAAAGACAAACAGATAGGTAAGAATGTGGTGCCAATTATTCCTGATGAAGCACGCACTTTTGGTATGGAAGGCTTATTCCGTCAAGTTGGTATTTATTCAAATTCGGGACAGAAGTATATTCCGCAAGACAAAGACCAAGTGGCTTATTATCGTGAAGACAAAAAGGGTCAAGTGCTGCAAGAAGGCATTAACGAGTTAGGCGCAATGTCGTCGTTCGTTGCTGCAGGTACCTCTTATTCTACTAACGACTTACCGATGTTACCGGTTTACATTTACTACTCTATGTTCGGTTTCCAGCGTGTTGGAGATATGGCATGGGCAGCAGGTGATAGCCAATGTCGTGGTTTCTTAGTTGGTGGTACTGCCGGCAGAACAACGCTCAATGGCGAAGGCTTACAGCATCAAGATGGCCATTCACACGTGCAAGCCGGTTTAATTCCTAACTGTGTTAGTTACGACCCAACCTATGGCTATGAAGTGGCAGTGATCACTCAAGACGGTTGTCGCAGAATGTTAGAAGAACAAGAAAATGTGTTCTACTACATGACAGTAATGAATGAAAATTATGTTCAGCCTGAAATGCCGAAAGGCTGTGAAGAGGGTATTATTAAAGGTATCTATAAATTAGATACGGTTGGTGATACTAAAGCAAAACTAAAAGTGAAGCTTTTAGGTTCGGGTACCATTTTAGTCGAAGTTCGCAAAGCAGCGGCATTGTTGGCGGAAAAGTACGGTGTTGAATCAGAAGTATATAGTGTGACTTCTTTCAATGAACTAACCCGTGACGGCATTGATTGTGAACGCTGGAATATGCGAAATCTCGATAAGAAAGCTAGAGTGCCTTATATTACCGAAGTGTTGTCTGATGGTAACGGTGGTCCAACGGTCGCTGCTACTGATTACATCAAAGCTTACGGAGAACAAGCAAGAGCATTCGTACCAGGTGCGTATCGCGTCCTTGGCACTGATGGTTTTGGTCGTTCAGATAGTCGTGAAAACTTGCGTAAGCACTTTGAAGTAGACGCAAATAACGTTGCATTTGCAGCACTTTATGAGCTTTATAAAGCCGGTGATTTTGATAAAAAAGCACTCGCAAAAGTAATTAAAGACTTGGGTATCGACCCAGATAAAATTAACCCGCTTTACGCTTAACTAGGGAGAATTAACATGGCAAATTTGATAGACATTATTGTTCCTGATGTTGGCGGTGAAGAAGTTGAGGTTATAGAACTTTGTGTCGCTGTTGGCGAAGCAGTAGACGCCGAAGCATCCATCGTAACGGTTGAAAGTGACAAAGCGAGTATGGATATTCCGTGCACTGAACCGGGCATTATAAAATCACTCAAGGTAAAAGTGGGTGATAAAATTAAGCAAGGCGATGTTTTAGGTCAAATGGAGTCAGGTGCGGCTGCACCAGAGCCGGAAGTATCAGCACCGGCAGAAACCTCAGCGGAAGCTCCAAAACCGAATGCACCGGAGTCTGCAGAAGCGAAAGCAGAGACACCTAAATCCGAAGCACCAGCAAAAAGTGTGGCGGCTTCAAGTGGCGTTAAGACAATTGAAGTCACTGTGCCGGACATCGGCGATGCAACCGAAGTTGATATTATTGAATTGTTGGTTGCAGTGGGTGACATTGTTGAACCGGAAGATGGCTTGATCACGCTTGAAACTGATAAAGCAACCATGGATGTACCTGCACCAGAAGCGGGTAAAGTTGTTAGTTTAGCCGTTAAAGTGGGAGACAAAGTATCTAAAGGGTCACTTGTACTGACCTTAGAAGTTGCCGGTGAGTCATCAGTGGAGACTGATTCAAGTGCACCAGATACAAGTGCACCAGATACAAGTGCAGAAGATACAAGTGCAGCTGAGTCTGTAACGGCAACTACGTCATCAGTAGTTTCAGCGCCAAGTGCACCAACATCTGCACCAACGCCTAAAGCACCGCCAGTGCCACATCATCCGTCAGCGGGTGATAAAGTGAATACGGGCAAAGTACACGCGTCACCTTCGGTTCGCCGATTAGCTCGCGAGTTCGGCGTCGACCTCACTCAGGTGCAAGGTTCAGGACGGAAAAATCGTGTTCAAAAAGACGATGTTCAGTCATTTGTGAAGTACGAATTGTCGCGTCCGAAGATGAATCCAGGTAGTTCAGCAGGAAGCGGAAACACAGGCGGTGGCTTACAAGTATTAGCTCAACCGAAAGTCGACTTTGCAAAGTTTGGTGAGATTGAGGAAGTTCCATTAACGCGGATACAAAAGCTTTCTGGTCCAAACCTACACAGAAATTGGGTAACAATTCCACACGTTACGCAATTTGATGAAGCGGATATTACTGACTTAGAATCGTTCCGTAAGGAACAAAATGCGATTGCTGAAAAGCGTAAACTGGGGGTGAAAATTACGCCTCTGGTCTTTATGATGAAAGCGGTAGCCGATGCATTAAAGCAATACCCAGCTTTCAACAGCAGTTTGTCTGAGTCTGGTGAATCATTGATAATGAAAAAGTATTATCATATTGGTATTGCGGTGGACACTCCCGGAGGCCTGATGGTCCCAGTTGTGCGCGATGTTGACAAAAAAGGCATTATGGAAATTTCCCGAGAACTAATGGAAATTAGTGCCAAAGCAAGAGACGGTAAGTTGAAGTCGGCAGATATGCAGGGCAGTTGTTTCACCATTTCTAGCTTGGGCGGAATAGGCGGTACAGCATTTACACCGATCGTAAATGCCCCCGATGTTGCCATTTTAGGTGTTTCTAAGTCAGAGATGAAACCAAAGTGGAATGGTAAAGACTTTGACCCTCGTTTAATGTTGCCATTGTCATTGTCATACGACCACCGCGTCATTGATGGAGCACTAGCAGCTCGCTTCACTGTGCATGTGAGTGGCGCGTTGTCAGACTTAAGACGTATTTTGTTATAACACCAAACCCTCCACGGGATTGCCCTTGGAGAATGTGTTCCAATGCCAGAAGAGTGCATTGGAACAAAAAATTTTGCAGGTTGGCGTGTGAATCGGTAAGATCCGCGCAGAGCAAGCATTCAATCATATAATTTTGAGGTCATAATGAGCGAGATTAAAACTCAGTTGGTCGTACTAGGCGCAGGTCCTGGTGGATATTCTGCAGCATTCAGAGCAGCCGATTTAGGCATAGATACAGTTATCATAGACGCTCGCGAAACACTTGGTGGCGTGTGCTTAAACGTGGGTTGTATACCTTCCAAAGCACTATTGCACGTGGCTAAAGTGATTCAAGAAGCTAAGCATTTATCTGCGCACGGTGTTACTTTCGGCGAGCCAACGTTTGACTTGGACAAAATTCGCGGTTGGAAAGACAGTGTAGTCGAGCAATTGACTAAAGGCCTGACTGGCATGTCAAAAATGCGCAAAGTTAAACATGTGCAAGGTTATGGTAAATTCACGGGTCCAAATACTATTGAAGTTGAAGGTAAAGACGGTAAAACCACCATTACTTTTGATAACGCCATTATCGCTGCCGGTTCTGAACCAATAAGCTTACCGTTTGTTCCAAAGGATGAACGTGTAATAGATTCAACGGGTGCATTAGAAATGCGCGACATCCCGGGTAAAATGCTGGTACTAGGTGGCGGTATTATCGGTCTTGAAATGGGAACTGTTTACCATGCCCTAGGTTCAAAGATTGATGTTGTCGAGTTCCTTGACCAACTGATGCCGGCCGCTGATAAAGACATTGTTAAAATGTACATGAAAACGATCAAAAATAAGTTCAACACCATGCTTGAAACTAAAGTAACTGGTATTGAAGCAAAAGATGATGGTTTGTATGTCACGTTTGAAGGTAAACAAGCACCAGCTGAACCCGTGCGTTACGACAGAGTACTCGTTGCTGTTGGTCGTAAGCCAAATGGCTCGCTCGTTGCCGCAGAGAAAGCCGGCGTAACGGTAACCGATCGCGGTTTCATAGACGTTGATAAGCAAATGCGCACAAACGTATCAAACATTTTTGCTATTGGTGACCTTGTTGGTCAACCTATGCTCGCTCACAAAGCGTCACATGAAGGTCATGTTGCTGCTGAAGTTGTAGCCGGTAAAAAGCATTACTTCGATCCAAAATGCATTCCTTCGGTTGCCTATACTGAGCCAGAAGTAGCTTGGGTTGGTGTAACTGAAAAAGAAGCGATAGAGCAAGGCCTCAATTACGAAGTAGCTACATTCCCATGGGCTGCATCGGGTCGCGCAATTGCTTGCGCTGCGACTGATGGTTTAACTAAGATGATCTTTGAAAAAGACACGGGTCGTGTTATCGGTGGCGCTATCGTCGGCACTAACGCGGGTGAAATGCTGGGTGAAATCGGTTTAGCTATCGAAATGGGTGCTGATGCAGAAGATGTTGCGTTAACAATTCATGCTCACCCAACATTGAATGAATCAATCGGTCTTGCCGCTGAGTTATTCGAAGGCAGCATCACAGATATGCCAAACCCAAAAGCAAAGAAAAAGTAATCTCGTTTTTTAGTTCACGAGCATAAAGCCGGTACTGTTGCAGTATCGGCTTTTTTTTACTTTACAAAAAATCGTAGAGCGCTGGCTTAGAGGAGCACAAACATTGTGAGCCTTATCACTGATTTTTTTAACTCTCGGAGGTGTTTGGGGCAAAGTATGTTTGTTTAGCGTTATGTTTTATCCAGAATACGCAGAAGCGTCAGGATCTCGTGGTATCGACCTCCTACCGAAAACAGCGATGCCAATACCAACGCGCAGATCCCATCACTGCGCGTAAAAATCCGCGATGTTAGGTAAACACAAATAGCTCCTTTTCGTTCTAGGTGTCGTATACTGCAATTAGTCATTTGTACAAAACACAGTTTACGCTTGTTATTTTATTCATAGGTTGTGTAATTATGTGTTAATAATAATTTCAGACTTTATACCGCACTCTATTGAGCCGAGACATTTGCCATTATGAACGATATGCAGCAGCTAGAGTTTTTTGCCATCCCGAGTCCATGTATTGGTGTTTGCCAATCAGGTCCGCGCGGCTATTGCAAAGGGTGCTTCAGAAGCCGAGAAGAAAGACTTCACTGGTTCAAAATAGATGACCAAACTAAACGGATCGTGGTTAAAGCGTGCAACCGCAGGAAACAGGCGTGGTTGCGCAAAAACACTGATACAAAGCAACAAAGTACGCTTAAAACACAAAGGGATTTATTTTAATTACGCAATATTATTGTGTAAAACAGTTACTGATCATCGACTTAGGTTAACGCTAGTTGTTTAAGGTATAGATTATTTGTATAGCGTATTACTGTCACCACCTTACAAAGTTTTTAATAAAGTATACTGACATCTTCCCTTACTCTAAGGCCGAAAATATGTCACTTAAGCCGATTGTTAAATTTGCGTCAAAATCATTTACGTTGCCAGCTACGTGCGCAAATCTTCGGGCTGCCCTAGATGATTCAAGAAAAGACTTAAATGACATTGCCCAATTAATTTCTGTGGATCCTTCCTTGAGTGCGAAAACGCTAAAGTTAGCGAATAGCGCATTATTCAGATTCCCCGGTCAAATTGAAACGATTGCAAAAGCGCTAAATGTCATTGGCGGTGAAGCTGCCTATAACATTTCTATTGCAGAAACGGCTAATCTTGCTTTTAAGGCCTTTAATTCAAATGTTATCGACTTTGCTCAATATTGGCAAAAAGCGGTTATGTGTGGCGTGATTGCGAAAAGTATTGCTCAACAAAAGCAGTCACGTGGCAGCGATCGCTTTTTTGTTTTGGGGATTCTCCAAGGATTAAGTGAGTTGATTGTTGCCAGCAAACACACTCGGGTCTATACCGATTTTTGCAATGATCATGAGGTTACTGCGCCGATGGCAAAACAAATGAAATACTTCAGGTTTACCTTCGCAGAATGCAGTGGACTTATTATTGAGGCTTGGAATTTACCGCTATCATTAGTAGCACCGTTAAAAGCGTTGTCACACCCGCAGAACAAACAAATGAATTTAGATGAATGTATTCTTTATATTGCTATGGCACTTTGTGAATGCAAATCTGAAGGTCCTAATGTTAAGGTCGAAAATCTCCCACAAATTAACCTCGAAGCGCTAGAGATCGTTGGCTTGAACAATGAAGATTATGATATGATTATGGGGTATTCTCGATTAGAAACTTCTAAAATTGCGAAGTTGATAAACTCGTAAAATTGTAAACTTTACATAGCTATACCAACAACATGTCTAGACTTAAATTTACCTCCGTTATTGCGCTTTGCTTTGTGCTCCTCATTTTGCCAATTCAGGCGAATGCGTCTAATGACATCTTGAAAAAGATTTATCTCAAAGAAAAGAAACTAAAACAAAAGTCCGAAGGAATATCACTCAGTGGTGAGTTTGGTATGTTAGCCGCAAGCGGCAATACTAATACAACTACATTTAAGGCTGCGCTTACTTCAGAACATGAAATGCGTCAATGGAGCAATAATTACCACAGCGAAATCGTTTATAAACAGAATAAAACGGATACCGATACTATTGTGACGGCACAACGCTTTTTGGTGAGCGCACAGTTGGACTATAAGCTGCCTGCAAAAAACAATCGTTTGTTTATTTACGCAGAATATGGCTCTGATAGATTCAATGGATTCCGCTACCAAAGCGCTATTGCCGCTGGTTGGAGTGCACATGCTTGGAAAAATAAAGAGAGTCAACTTAGATATAGTGTTGGGCCCGGATATGCTTACTCGGAGCGAGAATTTGTAGATGAAGAGGCAGGCAAATCGTATGATGTTTTAAACGAAATTATAGTGCGCGCCTCACTCGATTACAGTTTGTCCTTGAGTGACTCAGCAAAATTTAGACAATTTGTTAGTACAGAGGCTGGTCAGGAAACGAATCGGTCTCGCTCTGAAACAACGCTAACCGCTAGTATTATTCAATCTTTAGCCATGAAATTGTCCTTTGTGGTTATCTACAATGATGGGGCGCTGCAAAGAAATGAAGACCTAAGCACAGAGACTAGTATCGCCTTAGTTTATCAATTTTTTTAGTTTGCTAAACTGAAGAAAAACGATACCATTAACCTCCGTTTTTATTTACGGCTATGCTATTCGCTGTTTCTAGCCATCTTGAATTATAATATGAGACAATATATGAAACTTTCGACTATATCGGCAATGATTGCCTTCGGTCTTTTTGCGTCTACTACACAGGCACAAGAAGCAACATTTACAATGGATGGTGAGCTTGGCTTTATCTTTACCTCCGGTAATACTGAAACCACTTCAGCTAATGCCGCACTAAATGCGAAACAAGAACTTGAGATGTGGAGCAATGAATTTACCTTTAAAGCACTATATAAGAAAGACACTGTTGATGGCGTTGAAACAACGTCTGCTGATAAGAAGTTTGCTTCTGCACAAGGTAACTACAAGTTAGAAAATCCTGATCACCGTTTATTTGGCTTTGCTTCATATGAAGATGACCGTTTCAGTGAGTTTGATTTTCAATCAACACTGGCTGTTGGTTGGAACCAAAAACTGTGGGAAGACGACAAAAGTAGCTTTGAATTCAGTATCGGTCCTGGTTATTCATTTGCTGACCGATTTGTTACTGATGCCGATGGCAACCTTATAACAGAATCAGAAAACGGAGCGGTTGTTCGTGGTGCCTTTGCTTACGCTTACAGCCTTTCAGAAACGGCTAAATTTACGCAAACTTTTTCAACAGAAGTGGGTTCGAATAACACTAAATCTCGTGCAGAGAGCGCAGTTAGTGCGAAAATTGCAGGTGGTTTGTCAATGAAAGTAGCGCTTAAGCTTGACCATAACTCAGACGTAACAGGCGTTCGTGATAATTTAGATACTGAAACCTCAGTTAACTTAGTTTACACGTTTTTCTAAACACCATACGTAATGTAACCTAAGCAATGCTTATAAAAGCGTAGGTTCAACATCTTTAAGAGCTCCGCTATTCACTACTATTGATGCGGGGCTTTTTTATTTTTTCTTACTAATTGAATTGCGCACCTTGCCATACTCTTTACCCCACGTATCACTCATTTGACTGCGAACATCCCAAAGTTCTGGGAAGAATTGCTGACGCGCGCCGTTCTGCAGTATTTCTACTGGGCGACCTTTGAGTGAGTTAGAGTTAATGCCAATTGTGCGTCGAATCAAAAACATATGATCCCACCTGAATTTTTGCATTAATTCGTCAAATTCAATTAATGCTTCCGCCACAGCATAAGCATCGCAGTGACTGAATTGTTTGTCATAAATGTCTTCAATCGTCTGTTTTCGATCATGTAAATAGTGTTTTTCAAAAATTTGCCAGATATCCTTAGGCATTTTCAGCAATGTAACAAAGCCTGGAGATTCCTGACCACTTCCATTACCCAGCTGCAATCTGATCTGCTGATATTCTTTTGGCGACATAGTCTCTAGTAGCGCCAATTGTTGGATCATTAGATGCTGGACCATATGTACGCGCTTCATTTGTGAAAGGACTGGTATGGATTGTTCTAATTGTAATTTTTCCATCACATCAATGAGTGTAAAAATAATTTGCTTCATCCAAAGTTCTTCTACTTGGTGTACCAGTTGAAACTGCAATTCATCATGAGTCGACAGCTCAGTTAAGGATTTTTGGCAGGACAATAACTTATCGCATTGCAAGTAAACGCCATAGTCGAGCATTTGCGGATTATTTAATTCGTTAATGTATTTTTCGCGAAACATACTGCACTCTGAATTTATATTTTAGGCCTCTATATTATTCGTTATTGTAAAAAACATTGTTCTTTATGTTTCATTAAAACTAGAATGTGTAGAACGTAATTGATAAAAGTGTTTAAAAATGAAAGCTATCGTTCTTGATGATTTAGATTTGCATATTATTCGTTTGCTTGAAGAAGATGGGCGACAGTCTTTTTCATTGTTAGGTGAAAAAATTGGATTAAGCAAAACTCCTTGTTGGCACCGCGTTAATCGCTTACAAACCGCGGGGGTAATTGAGGGGTATGGCGCGCGTATTAATCCAGAGAAGCTCGGTTTAGAAGTTCGCGCCATAGTGCAAGTAATCGTTGAATTTGCGGATTATAAAGCTTTCGAATACGCTGTTAATAAACACCGTAGTATTCATTGGTGCCAAGCCATTACAGGAGAGTTTGACTATATTATGGAAGTATTAGCAAATAATATAGCAGAGCTAGACAGCCTTTTGCGCGAGGAACTTAGCGGCTTGCCAGGTGTGCATCGTTTTACAACATCAATATCTACTCGTGTTATCAAAGTAGCAAAAGGGGTGAGTGGTCGATAGCGAGTCATCAGCAGGCAGCATTTAACAAGTCAAAAGCAGGAACGTTACGCTTCGCTAAACACCTTATCGAATGATAGCTTGGCTAAAACCAATGGGAAAATAAAAAACCAGCTATTGAAATAATCAAAAGGTAGCTGGCTTTCAGTTTTCATTATCTTGGTGTTGGCAGTAATATTTTTATCTATTACAGTCCAAAGGTTCACGCAAAAATCAGTGTAATAAGCGAGTTTTTATCGTCCCTTCGATAGCCTCTAATTGCGCAAATGCATCGTAAGCTCGGTCAGCCTCAACATCAACTACGACATAACCAATTTCTTCGGTTGTTTGCAAATACTGAGCGGCAATGTTGATATTTTGATCAGCAAAGGCTTGGTTAATTTGTCTAAGCACACCTGGGCGGTTTTCGTGTATGTGTAATAAACGAGAGCGATTGGTATGAGATGGGAGCGACACTTCAGGGAAATTGACCGCTGATAAGGTTGATCCATTATCGCTATACTTAGCGAGTTTACCGGCTACTTCAATCCCAATGTTTTGTTGTGCTTCTTGAGTGCTTCCGCCTACATGAGGAGTCAAAATGACATTATCAAAAGCACATAACGGAGACTCAAACGCTTCAGTATTTGACTTAGGTTCAGTTGGGAAAACATCTATAGCAGCGCCATTAAGTTTACCTGACCCAAGTGCCTTGACCAGTGCATCAATATCGATAACTGTGCCACGTGAGGCATTAATTAGAATAGCACCTTGTTTCATTTGTGCTAGTTCGTTCTCTCCAATCATGTTTTGGGTATGCATTGTTTCGGGCACATGCAATGAGACAATATCAGACGTATTGAGTAACTGTGTTAATGACTTCAACTGAATTGAGTTACCCAAGACTAGCTTATCTTCAATATCATAAAATTGAACACGCATTCCTAGGTGCTCAGCAAGAATACTCAATTGTGTGCCGATGTGACCATAACCGATAATGCCCAGCGTTTTGCCGCGTGCCTCATATGAGTCTACGGCCGACTTGTCCCATTCCCCTCTATGCGCTTTTGCATTTTTGGCTGGAATGCCTCTTAGTAGAATAATAATTTGGCCCAAGACTAATTCAGCGACTGACCTTGTGTTCGAAAATGGTGCATTAAAAACGGGGATCCCACGCAGTAATGTTGCTTTCAAATCGACTTGGTTAGTGCCGATACAAAAACAGCCAACGGCAACTAGTTTGTTAGCCGCGGCAATGACCTTTTCGTTTAGTTGGGTTCTTGACCGAATTCCAATGAAGTGAACATTTTTGATTTTCTTAATCAGTTCATCTTCAGTCAGTGACGTTGTTAAGGTTTCAATATTGGTGTAACCATTGGCCTGCAAAGTCTCAAGGGTACTAGGATGTAAACCTTCAAGTAGCAGAATTTTAATTTTTTCTTTCGGTAGCGACACTTTAGTCATGGAGCAAAAACCTTAACACGTAATATAAATACATTCAGACATCTAGACGTCTGCTGGCTGGTGAACAACAATATAACAAATTAAAACCATGCTGCACAGTTTTAATTGGTCCATTGTTAACTCTTTATAACCCCTTGTTCTGTGCCGGTCAGAACAATATCTGCGCCGCGGTCAGCAAACAAGCCATTGGTCACGACACCAACGATGTTATTGAGCTTATTTTCTAACTCAACGGGGTTTAAAATTTCTACGTTGTGCACGTCAAGAATGATATTGCCATTATCGGTAATAACACCTTGACGATATGCTGGATCACCGCCCAATTTAACAATTTCGCGGGCAACATAAGAGCGTGCCATTGGAATAACTTCCACCGGAAGTGGAAAACGGCCGAGAATAGGCACGTGCTTGGTGTCGTCAATAATGCAGATAAAGGTTTTAGCGACAGCGGCAACAATTTTCTCTCTGGTGAGGGCTGCACCACCACCTTTAATCATATGCTTATGCTCAGTAATTTCGTCAGCGCCATCGACATAGATATCTAAGTCGTCAACCGAATTTAAATCAAATACTTCAATCCCAAGCTTTTTTAATCTTTCAGTAGAGGCATCTGAGCTTGAAACGGCTCCAGCAATATCATTCTTCCTACTCGCTAGAGCATCAATGAAAAAATTAACGGTAGATCCCGTTCCTACTCCAACAATACTACCGGATTTAACGAATTCAAGTGCCGCTTCGGCAGCTGCCTTTTTCTTTTGATTTTGGTCCATTTTCAATATCCTTGTGTTGGCATTACAATAATTATCAGTAGAGGAGACAAAAAAACTGACTTTACTAGTTTAAATTTAATCTTAAATACACTCGAATACAAAGAGTTTACGAAAAAGAATAGAGTTTGCTTGCGGTGAGTATATAAGCCAGCCTAACATCCCAAGTTTCAGCCGGTATGGCTGCGCTTTTCTGTAACTCGTGGGCTAGTCCGACAACGATAGGCTGGCGTTTCTCCTCTACGCTAGCTAATCCAGTTAAAGTCCGGTCGTAAAAGCCACCACCCATTCCCAGTCTGTTTCCGGTCAAGTCAAAGGCAACTAAAGGAGTCAATATGACATGTAACTTTTCAACAGGACAAACTCGTTGCACATCTAACATCGGCTCTAAAATACCAAAATGATTTTCACGCATTTTTGTATCGTGAGTGAATGCTTGAAACAGTAAATGGCCCTTGCAGAAAGGGTGTAAAATAGGCACAAACACGTCACGCTTCACTGACCATAAATAGTCAATTAGTGGCTGGGTATTAACTTCACCATTGAAGGGTAGATATAAAGCGACGTTTTGAGCACCCTGGAATAGCGCACTTTTCTGATATTGTTTAAGAAGCCCTTGAGCTGCTGTTGTTTGCTGCTCGCTCGACAGAGAGAGGCGTTTATCGCGAAACGCCTTACGTAAGCTTTGCCGTGTTTCGAAAGCCAAGATTCAAGCAGCCCTTTATAGCGCGTATCGGTTAACGAACAAATCGGTTAGTCGAGGGTGGTCAACTGCGGTGGCAACATTGATGCTGGATGCTTCTAACCAATCTGGGCTCATAGTCGTTCCATAGGGAGCGAAGCTTGTTTGTCCTTGATTCAGGCTGTCAGTAGAAACTCGAACATTACCTGAGGTCATCTCAAATAACGTTGGGTCAACAATGTAGGCAATTGGAAATGCATCGTGAAAATAGCACTGCCTCGTTTCTTTGCCTTCAGAGTAGAAATCCATGTAGAACTTAGCCGCTTTTTCTATAAAGCCACCTAGCTTAGGGTTTTTTTGCGCTAAAATGTTAGTGAAGTTTGGTGCAAAAGGAAGATCGTATGTAACGTCTAAACCAAACATGTTAAGTGTCCAATCAGCTCCTAAAACGATTTCAGCAGCATATGCATCATTCCAAATGTTAGCTTCAGCTACTGGGGTCACATTACCTGGCACAAAAGCGGCTCCCCCCATAATATTGACTGCTTTTACTAACTTAGGTAATTCTGGCTCTAGGCGCAATGCTAGCGCCAAGTTACCTAAGGGGCCGACAGCAACAATGGTGATTTCACCGGGATATTTACGTGCCATTTCAACGATAAATTCAGCAGAACTGCGAGGGTCGACTTTCCCAATGGGGGCAGGATGGTCAATGTTACCGAAGCCATCGTCACCATGCACAAAATGAGCATACTTTGATTCAGGACCAACCCAAGGCATAGCAACACCCTTGCATACTGGAATAGCTACTTCAGCAAGTTCACAAAGACTGAGTGCGTTTTTTGCTGCCATTGTTGCTGGCACGTTGCCAAAAACGGTTGTTAACCCTAATACATCGATGTCGGGTGATTGAAATGCAAAAAATATAGCCATTGCATCGTCGATACCAGGATCCGTGTCTAATATAATTTTGTGCTTCATGCTTGTCTCTATTCTCATTTTATGCACATTTACTTAAAGAAAATATGCTCTTTTTATTATTTTCATCGCCACTCAGTTCAATCGATAACGACGTTGTACTATTGTGCTTGTAAAAATGCGGTCACTTCGTCAACGCTTGGTATTGAAGGCGCTGCACCGGCTTTCATCACTGCTAATGCGGATGCGGCACAGGCATATCGTAACGCATCTACAATAGCCAAATTTGACTGGTAAGCTGCCAAGAAAAATCCAATGTAGGTGTCGCCTGCTGCAGTCGTATCAACGGCTTTAACGTTAAATGCAGGACAAAACGCTTCAGTATTACCTTCGACAAACCAAACACCGGCTTTGCCTAATGTTAAGAGAATTTTAGTCTTTGGGTAATCAGATTTAAGTGAACGCTTGATCGCTTCAACATCACTTTCACCCGTGAGTTGCTCTGCTTCCACTTCATTGACCACTAACAGCGTTATCTTATTAAGTGAAAGCTGTTTTACCGATTTGGTCATCGGTGCAGGGTTAAACGCGATATTTAAATGTCGTTTGTGCGCTTCTTGTATGACCTTATCGATGCCATTGGTTTCGTTTTGCAACAACACCCAATCATTGGGTTTTGCTGCGGCTAATGCGCTGGCAATGTGGTCGTTGCTAATTGCTTGATTGGCGCCACCAAATAGAATGATACTGTTTTCCGCATCAGGTGTAACTTGAATGATCGCATGGCCTGAGGCAACGTCACTTAGTTCACGAATGAAGTCACAATTTACCCCTGCATCTTTCATTTGTATGATAAAACTAGTGTCAGAGGCACCGATGGCACCCACATGAAATACTTGATTGCCTGCTTTGGCTAATGCCACAGATTGGTTTGCTCCCTTGCCACCTAAAATGGATTGGTAACTGCTTGAGGAGAGAGTTTCGCCAGGTTGCACAAAATGGGGAACAGAATACACGTGGTCAATATTAATTGACCCAAAGTTAAAAACCGCCATGGTTATACCTTGTAGAATCAAATGTTGAAAATGTAATGGTGCTTCCCAAAATGTCGCCGTACACTTTTCGTCCGTGTGCCGATTAGGACACAGTGGAGGTATCTACATTACCGCAGGTTTCTCGATACGGGTCGAGCTTACGCAATAGTAATAATGTCAACTTCCGAAGTTTTTAGCATCGGCAAGGAACATGAAATGTACTCGCAAACATTCCAGGAAGCATTGAGCCCTGCGTATTTCGCTAGGGGAACGTAATTCTACATGAAACGTGGGTGTGAATGAAGTGTTTCTCAGAACGTTTTTTTAGTTTGCTATTATTTTTACGATGCACGCTGAAAAGACCAACGATGATTTCACTTTCCTTGCCTATTTGTTAAGATACCTACTTATCGAACAAAGGATGAATTCATGTCAATTATTTCTACAGATTATGAAACTTTTTCTGCCATGCTATCTCAAGAAAATATCATCGTTGATGCCGCTGAAGTTCAAGGCATTTTATGCGGCATGTTAGCCGGTGGCATGACTGCTGACGACCAGTCTTGGATTGAAGCGTTAAGTGATGTAGTTAATCAAGGCGATGGCTTTAATGGTAAAGTCAAATCTCAAATAGTGGGATTATTTAACGAAATTTGTCAGCAATATGTTGACCCTGATTTTACGCTGGCACTTTGTCTGCCCGATGATGCCTCACCGATTAACGATCGAGGTAGCGCGCTATTAAATTGGGTGCACGGCTTTTTGTTAGGCTTTGGTTTGCATCAAGCCGACTTAACAGGTTGCTCAGCTGATGTAAAAGAGGCATTAGAAGATTTCACCGAAATTGCGCGCATGGACGAGGAAATGAAGGCGAACGAAGAGTCTGAGCAAGCCTTGTTTGAAGTAATGGAGTACGTTCGGATTACCGCTATGCTTTGCTTCCATGAATTAGGTAAATCACCACTTGAACCAGAAACTAAGACCAATTCGGTACATTGAACGTAGTAGACAGTAATTAATGGTTTGTGTATCAAAAAGCGCAATACATGCTTTGTTATGACTTACTTTAATGTATATCTAAAAATGATATGTCAGTTGCTGATGTATCAATCAATGTCTTGAAATACCAAGTAAAGGGAACTCGCCTACAAATGACAATATCACTGTCAGAATTTCAGCAACGCCGTGATCGCCTATTAGCTCAATGCGAACCTAATAGCATTTGCATAATTGCCGCTAGCTCACTAGTAACAAGAAGCAATGATACTGAATATCCGTTTCGCCAAAATAGTGACTTTTGGTATTTAACGGGTTTCAATGAACCGAACTCTTTTTTGATTTTGTCGAATCGCGCACTTCCACAGAACAATGTCGTAGCTGCGCATGTCGACAATGAAACCGCTTCAATCATATTTGTTGAACCGAGTGATGAACATGCTGAGATTTGGCATGGTAGGCGGTTAGGGGTAAATAGTGCGGCTGAAAAGTTAGGTACTGATTTGGCCCTTGATGTTGATGACATTGATGAAGAGTTGGTGGATATTATAGATGGTCACAAACATATTTATTTTTCACTCGATGCTGTATCCAGAGTAGAATCAACTATTAATATGGCACTTGCAGAGTGTCGAAATGCACCTAAACAGAGTAAAGTAGCCCCTTCAATTGTGCATGATATTCAACCCATTTTACATGCAATGCGTTTAGTAAAGTCTGATGCTGAATTAAGCATAATGCAGCGAGCGGCAGACATCTCGGCAATGGCTCACGTAAGAGCCATGTTATTTAGCCAAACAGGAAAGTTTGAATATCAGCTCGAAGCCGAAATTCATCATGAGTTTGCGATGCAAGGTGCGCGATACCCTGCTTATGGCACAATAGTGGGTAGCGGCGAGAATGCTTGTATATTGCATTACACCGAAAATGCTGGGCAACTTACATCTGGCGATCTAGTTTTAATTGATGCGGGTTGTGAGCTTGAAGGCTACGCGGCAGATATTACGCGCACATTCCCTGTGAATGGTAAATTCAGTCCTGCGCAAAAGCAGTTATACCAATTGGTATTAGACTCGCAAGAAGCGGCTTTAGACAAGCTCAAACCGGGTAATACTATTTCACAAGCGATGCAAGCTTGTGTTCGCGTGATTGTCGAAGGGCTGGTTAATCTGGGTGTGCTAAGCGGTTCGGTTGAGGCTAACATACAACAAGAAACGTGGCGAAAGTACTTTATGCATGGCTTGGGTCATTGGCTTGGTCTCGATGTGCATGATGTTGGTATCTACAAAATCAATGATATTGACCGTCCTCTGGAAATCGGCATGGTAATGACTGTTGAACCGGGGCTTTATATTCCAGTATCGGCAAGCGTTGATGATAAATTCAAAGGGATCGGTATACGTATTGAGGATGATATTGTGATTAGTGCCGGTGGTAATCACATTATGACAAGCAAAGCACCTAAAACAGTAAACGAAATTGAAGCGTTAATGGCAAAGTAAATGCCGCAAAGCACACAATTCATTGCTGGGTAAGATTTTAATTATAGATTGCAAAAACAGATTGGCAACTTTTGCCACAGGAGATTGTTAAGTGAGTTTGTTCAATGTTGATATAGCTATCGTTGGGGCAGGGATTGCCGGACAAACACTGGCTTTGGCGCTTGCGCAACAAGATTTTAGTGTGGCTATTATTGATGCCAACGACCTGTCGCAACATATCACTGACGAATTTTCGCCACGGGTTAGCGCCATTAGTAAAGCAAGTGAGCGTATTCTAAAGAATGTAGGTGCTTGGCAAAACATACAGCGAATGCAAGCTTATACCGATATGCAAGTTTGGGAAGACCAAGGGTTTGGTCATATCGCTTTTTCTGCTCAAGAAAATAAAATTGAAAACTTAGGTCATATTATTGAAAATAATTGCCTGACTCAGGCGTTGTTCGACACGGCCTCAAGCAGTAAAAATATTCAATTGTTTGGCGGACAAAAAATGTCAGCTATTAATCGTAGCGATGATCAGCAGCTCATTAATCTTGAAAATGGTGACATTATAAGTGCGAAATTAATTGTAGGTGCAGATGGAGGTAATTCATTTGTGCGAAAAACAGCTGGCTTTGCAGTGACTTTTTGGGATTATGACCACATTGCAATCGTAGCAAATATTCAAACTGAATTACCTCACCAATTCATTGCAAAACAAGCATTTACTGCAACTGGCCCTCTGGCCTTTTTACCGCTCTCAAAGCCGAATGTGTGTTCTATTGTGTGGTCGCAAAATACCCTAGAAGCGGAACGCTTGTTGGGTTTATCTGACGACGAGTTTTGTAAATCATTGCAGGTGGCGCTCGACGGTCAACTCGGAAAATGTGAATTACTAGGTCAACGTTTTAATTATTCTTTAAAAATGCAGTATGCCCAGCAGTGGGTAGATAATGGGATTGTGTTAGTTGGCGATGCAGCACATACAATTCATCCCTTAGCAGGGCAGGGAGCTAACCTAGGCTTATTGGATGTGGCTGCATTAGCGCAAGAGCTGAGCGCGCTCAAACGAGCAGGCAAAGCATTTCATACCAAAAAAGCATTGCGTCCATATGAACGCTGGAGAAAATCGGAAGCGGCGAAAGTAGTGGCAACCATGGAGGGTTTTAAACGACTGTTTAATGGTAAAGACCCGGCACTAAAATTAGCCAGAAATTTAGGCTTAACCGCTGCTAACGCAATACCACCAATTAAAAAGTTCTTTATTCAACAGGCAATGGGTAATGCGGGCAAAATGCCAGAACTAGCTAAACATCAGGATGAGCAGCACTCTAGGAGTAGTTAAACGCCAGAATGAGTTAAGCACCAGAATCAGCTGAATGAAACAATACTTATTCGTATGTCAGCGCTGCAGGGAAGATAAAAATCACACGCGCCTTTTGTAAGATGCCGTGCTTAGTAAAAATGCCAAAGGCATAAATACTTATTTTTTAGCTTTCTCAACCATTTTTCTTACGTCACTTAATAGCGCTTTTGCGTCATACACAATGCCATCTTTTATAGTGTAATCAACACCACCTGTGCGTGTTGGTTGGTTGTCTTCATCAAGCTGATAGTGACCTGTGCCATACAGCACTTTAAAATTGCGTAATGGATTTTCTTTGATAATGACCATGTCGGCTAATTTACCGATGCTAATTGAGCCAATCTCGTCGTCCATGCCGAGTGCTTCTGCGCCATTTAAAGTAGCAGCTTGAATTACTTCATAGGGATTAAAACCCGCCTCGCGCAATAATTCTAATTCACTGATATAGCCAAAACCATAAATTTTGTAGATATAACCCGAGTCAGAACCGGTGGTTATTCTGCCACCATGATTTTTATAGTCATTTAAAAATTGCATCCATAATCTAAAGTTTTCCTTCCATGAAATCTCTTCATCAGTTGTCCAATCAAACCAATATGAACCGTGTGCATAACGACTTGGTGTGAAAAAATCCCACAATGTCGGCAGCGTATATTCGTCATGCCAGTCGGCGTTGCGTTCGCGCATTAAATCGCGGCTGGCCTGATAAATGGTCATGGTTGGATTAATGGTGAAATCAAGCTCAATAAGTTCATCGCGAACGGCGTTCCATTTTTCAGATCCAAATGGTGCGGCTTGTTTCCACAATTTACCCGCTTCTGAAAATCTGTCTTGTTCATTGTTGTAGTTATAATTAGCCGGGTAATTTTGAATAACTTGGTCTTCAAAAAGTGCTTCAGGCAAACCATACCAATGTTCCATGGTAGTTAAGCCGAGTCTTGCTGAGTCCAATGCATTCATGCTCATTACATTGAGTTGAGCGTGATGCATCATCGTACCTAGGTTTTGTTTTTTTGCCTCATCTAATGCGGCTTCCATGATCTTTGGTGTTGCGCCAAAAAATTTAACGCCTTTGGCACCTTGCTTAGCCGCCTTCTGAACCCAGTCACGTGCTTGTTTAGTTGTAAATATGGGGCTGTCACTGCCCATCCCAAAGCCTAAATAAGGAATGATTCTAGGCGCTACGATGGTATTTTTTGCACTACGCTCAACATGATCAAGGACCCAATCTAAACCGTTAAAACTGCCCGGTTCACGCACAGTTGTGATGCCGTGTCCTAACCAAAGTTTAAAAACATACTCAGCAGGAATATTATCGGCAGAACCACCTATGTGACCATGCATATCAATAAAACCAGGCATTACGTAATAACCGGGCAGCTGCATTTCTTTGTCGCCCTCGCGCAGCACTGGCCGAGTCGTTGATTTAATCGGAACGCCGGGGTGACCGACATCAACGATATTAGTGATGCGATTTTTTTCAATAACAACATCAACAGGACCACGAGCAGGAGCGCCTTGCCCATCAATGATAGTGACCGCGCGTAAAATTAATCGATTGTACGGCCCATCGCCTTCGCTATCTTGCTTGGCTGGCGCTGCTGCACCAGGTGCTGAAAATGCAAATCCTGAGGCCAAACATAAGGTAATCGCGAGTGCACTAGTGCCTATAGATTTTCGAGTAAAGAGCGATATAATTTTAATTAACATGGGTTCCCTGCCGGTTTGTTTTTTTTGATAGTGTACGATAAAAACACAAAATGGTCATAATTGTTCAACGCTTCTCTTTGATTTCAACAATTATTGATTCACCTGAGTATGTTTGAGCGTAAATTGATGGGATTTATAGGTAATGGCTTCACTATTTTGTAAAGCGTGTTATAAATACGCTTGCTTTACAATTGTGAATTTAACAAAAAACATTAATCATTATGTTAACTCACACTACCACTAATCAAGGACGGTTATATGCTCATTAAAAGCAGACATCTTTTCACCACCTTCAGCTTACTATGTATATTTTCAATCACCGGCTGTGCTAATAAAACACCAAATGTTGTTGAACAAGATGATGATGTTTTTACGCTGGCTTTTGCTTCATGTGCTCGCGAAAATCAACCCCAGCCTATTTGGACTGAAATCGCTAAAGTAAACCCAGAAGTGTTTTTGTACATTGGTGATAACGTTTATGCTGACGTTTACGAAGTGAATGGCAAGAGAAGCATGCAGCCTGTTACTAGCAGAGCAAGGTTCGATGAAGCCTATGCGCAAGCGAACGCTATACCTGAGTTCGCAGCCTTCAGAAAACAGGTGCCGGTGATGCTAGGAAGTTGGGATGATCACGATTATGGTAAAAACGATGGAGGCAAAGAATTTGTAATGAAAAAGGAAAGCCAACAGGCATTCCTTGATTTTTTTGAATTCTCGGAAGACGATCCTATCCGCGAGCAAGAAGGCATTTATCATTCAAGAATGTTTAATGATGATGGCCGTCAAGTTCAGGTTATCGTATTAGACACTCGCTATCATCGTGATGCGCTCACTAAAAATCCTGATGGTAGGCCTGAAAACAAGGGTCCTTACATACCAGTTACGGACAATTCAGCCACTATATTGGGTGATGAACAATGGTTGTGGCTATCGCAACAATTGGAAAAACCAGCAGATGTTCGCTTGATTGTGACCAGCATTCAAATTGTCGCCTATGAGCACTCTTGGGAAGGATGGGGTATGTTTCCACATGAACGCGATCGCATGTATCAACTAATAACGGATAAGCAAGCCAACGGTATTGTCTTTATTAGTGGTGACCGTCACTTAATGGAAATTTCCAAAGATGAAGGTCAATTGGGTCATAAAGTGCCTTATCCAATATGGGATTTTACTTCAAGTGATATTACCCGAACGTTTTCCGAGGTGAATGAAGACAATAGCTTTAGACAGGGTCCTGTAGTGAGAGATACTAATTTTGGTGAGATTGTGGTGAATTGGGCTGATGATACATTGGATTCCAACATTGTATTAACGGCCAGAGACCGCAATGGCGAGGTGCTAAATCAACAAATCTTGTTACTTCGCGACTTGCAGATCTAGTGTCCGAGGCTACTGTTTAGTAACGGTGTTTATTAACGGTATCCCAGAACCGTTTTTAAGCGCGGCGCCGGAAAAACGTGTTTAATTATCTTATTGTAGTAAATACAAGTAGAAAACGGTGATGAAAAGATGACGAGTGCATTGTCCCAAGTTAACGTAAATGTGCCTTTTAATGGAAGGCACATATTATTAAAAGCAGGTATTAGTACTATCATTACTGTATTTTCGATTATCCTTCTTTATTTACAGAATGAGCCCACAGCTAAACCCTATCAATTTATATTTCACCTTATGGCCTCCTCGTCTATGTCAGTCTTTTCTGTTTACTTATGGACAGGCTACATTGTCGCCAAACGCAGTATATTAAGCATCAATTCCGATTTCATTGCATGGGTGAATAGGTACAAAAATGCCCGAGTGAAATGGTCATTTATTCGTGAAGTAAATATTGTCGATTTGTCTAAAAAAGTGGGACGCTCGAAATATGTGGTTTATGATTTTGTGCTTGATGCGCAGGAAACTGAACTACCAAGCCCAATGACATTATATGCGAGCGATTATGAAATTTCTCACCCTGAATTACTTGAGCTTATTGAACAAGCCGCTAAAAAATATAATTTTCAGGTAATTCTTGACCGAATGTAGTCTGACAACGTTTTACTGACTTGCGGATGCTGAGTATCTTGGTTAAATAAACAAATCTTTATTTTCCCCAACGTAGGTAAGCGCTTATTTTTAATAATGTCTAGCTCCGGCGGTACACTGCTTTTAGCCAGCACGGTGACTCCTAACCCTTGTTTAATGGCTGCAATTAATCCGTATAGATCAGCATTGGTATAGCTAATTTTCCAGGCGTTTGTTTGCTGTTTTAGTTGTTGAATAACCCGCGAGCGGTACACACAACCATCGGGAGCTAGTACTAATGACAAATGACTCAAATTAAGCGCTTGTTTTGCATCTCCGACCCAAACTAAATCATCTTCTATTAGAAGCTCTCCTTCCATTGGGTCTTCTGGATTAACTAGGGCGAGTATAAGGTCAAAGTCTTTTCTATTATTTGCACTGAGCAGTTGTCGGCTAAGTGCGGACGTTACATCGAGCGATACATCTGGATAGCGCACGCTAAATTCACCAACAATGCTGGGTAATAAGCGCGTAGCAAATTCGCCTGGAATACCGAGCCGTAATCGGCCTCTTAGTTGACCGTCCTCTAAACGCCGAAATACATCATCATTAATAGCCAGCATTTGTTTAGCTTGGTCATATAGCCACTGACCGTCCGCGTTCGCTTGATGGCGCTGACCAACTTTGTCGAAGAGTTTCTTGCCAAGTTGATTTTCGAGTTTTTTTATTTGCAGGCTGATTGCGGGTTGTGACCTGCCAAGTAATTCGCCAGCCTTGCTGTAACCACCAAGTTCTATAATGCCGACAAAGGTACGTAAATTGTCTAATGATAGCTGTTTCATGCGTTTCTCTGGCTTATTGTTGTTTGTCGAACTTAGTATCGTGTATTTTGTTGTTTACTGAATTCCATGTAATCGCATTCATTTATGGAGTGCGTGTCTTATCAGTAGTTTAAATGCATTCTATCGAATACATTTAAAAAGTAAATGTATTCATTAGGACTTTTAATTGGATCTTATGAATTGCCATTTCTATACTACGTGTATTATTTTTTTAGACAGAGATACGGCAAATGAATACCACAGCACTTCATGGTGCGCACATTAAAGCTGGCGCAAAGATGGTTGATTTTTTTGGTTGGAATATGCCAATTAATTACGGTTCACAAATTGAAGAGCATCACGCTGTGCGTCAAGACGCCGGTATGTTTGACGTATCTCATATGACTATTGTTGATGTTGTTGGTGTTCAGGCGAAGGATTATCTACGTTATTTGCTGGCTAATGATGTTGAAAAACTTCAGCTTAAAGGTAAAGCCTTATATAGCGGTATGCTTAATGACGAAGGCGGTGTTGTTGATGATCTAATCGTCTATCATTTTGAATCAACTAATTACCGATTAGTGGTAAATTCTGCAACCAAAGAAAAAGACTTGAATTGGTTAAATAAGGTTGCTGATGGTTTTGACGTGTCAATTACTGAGCGCGATGAATTTGCCATGATTGCGGTGCAAGGTCCGAATGCGCAGGCAAAAGCACAGCGTTTATTTTCTTCAGCCCAGAAAGAGGCAGTCCAGGGTATGAAGCCTTTCTTTGGTGTTCAAGCTGAAGACTTGTTTATTGCGACAACCGGTTATACTGGCGAAGCTGGTTATGAAATTATGGTGCCGGTTGGACGTGCAGAAGAATTTTGGGACCAATTATTGGCAGCGGGTGTTGTGCCATGTGGTTTGGGCGCGCGTGATACACTTCGTTTAGAAGCGGGTATGAATTTATATGGCCAAGATATGGACGAAACTATTTCTCCGCTATCTGCCAATATGGGCTGGACAATCACGTGGGAGCCAACTGAGCGTGAGTTTATGGGCCGTAAAGCCTTAGAAGCGCAAAAAGCGGCGGGTCATGAAAAATTAGTTGGCTTGGTAATGACTGAAAAAGGCGTGCTCCGCGCGGGTTTAAAAGTGATCGCAACAACAGGCGAAGGCGTTATAACATCAGGCACGTTTTCACCAACACTAGGTTACAGTATTGCTATGGCAAGAGTACCTGCAGGGACTGAAATTGGTAGCACCGTTGATGTCGAAATGCGCAAAAAATTAGTGTCAGTTAGCGTGGTGAAGCCCAGCTTTGTTCGCAACGGCAAAAGCGTATTATAGGTCATCACGACTTTGTCATAAGTTGACAATTGATCCGCAATAAAAATAAAAACTATTCATTATTTAACAACAGTTAGGAAACATCATTATGAGCAATATACCAACAGAATTACGTTATGCCAGTACTCATGAGTGGGTTCGTTCAGAGGGTAATGGCGTGTTTACCGTAGGCATCACTGAGCATGCACAAGACTTGCTTGGCGATATGGTGTTTGTTGATTTACCAGATGTAGGCGATGCCGTCACAACGGGTGATGACTGCGCTGTTGCTGAGTCAGTAAAAGCAGCGTCTGATATTTACGCTCCTATTACCGGTGAAGTTATTGAAATAAATGGTCAATTAGAAAATTCGCCAGAGTTGGTTAACTCTGATTCATTCGGCGAAGGCTGGATGTTCAAAATACAAGCCGATGATCCGGCTGAAGCTGACGGTTTGATGGACGCAGAAGCTTACGGAATGTCAATCGACGACGAATAGTTTTCGTTTCATGCTAGGTTCGATGGGTGCTTATTGTAGCCCCGTCAAGAATAGCATTAGCTAATATCGCTCAATCCGAGCTTCCACGATTAGTGTGAAGTTCGGCTTTCTTATTTTTAAAATTTTGTTTTTAGGTCGCTAGTATATGAATAATTCAAATACACCCGCTTCGTTGTTAGATTTAGAACAACCGAACGATTTTATCCGCCGTCATATCGGTCCAGGCAAGGGTGAAATGGAAGAAATGCTGTCGTTTATCGGCGCTGATTCATTAGACGATTTGATGAAGCAAACTGTGCCTGTCGGTATTCGTTTGCCTGAGCCGCTTAACGTCGGTGAGGCGCAAACAGAAGTGAATGCGCTCGCCGAATTAAAAGCGGTCGCAAAAAAGAACGTGATTAATCGCTCATTCATCGGAATGGGGTATAGCAATACCTTTACGCCAAACGTTATTTTGCGAAATGTGCTAGAAAATCCGGGTTGGTATACGGCATACACGCCGTATCAACCAGAAATTGCCCAAGGTCGTCTGCAAGCTATTCTAAACTTTCAGCAGGTCACTATTGATTTAACTGGGTTGCCATTAGCATCAGCTTCATTGTTAGATGAAGCGACTGCTGCAGCCGAAGCAATGGGTTTAGCCAAACGCGTTTCTAAAAACAAAAAATCAAATAGCTTTTTTGTTTCACAAGGTGTTCATCCACAAACACTGGACGTAGTAAGAACTCGCGCAGAAATGTTTGGGTTTGAAGTTATTGTCGGTGATGCAACTGACGCCGCAAAACATGATGTGTTCGGCGCGTTGTTACAATACCCAAGTTCAACCGGTCAAATTAAAAACATCCAGCAAATTATTGCTGATGTGCACGCTAATAAAGGCATCGTTGCTGTTGCTTCAGACTTGATGGCACTCGCTATGCTGACACCTCCGGGTGAGCTTGGTGCTGATGTTGTGTTAGGAAGCGCCCAACGTTTTGGTGTACCAATGGGTTATGGTGGTCCTCATGCCGCATTCTTCGCTACCAGAGATGAATACAAACGTTCATTGCCAGGTCGTATTATTGGTGTCTCAAAAGATACTCGCGGTCGTCCTGCCTTGCGCATGGCATTACAAACACGTGAGCAACATATTCGCCGCGAGAAAGCTAATTCAAACATTTGTACAGCTCAGGTGCTACTGGCGAATATGGCGTCTTTCTACGCTGTTTACCACGGTCCAGTAGGCATAACGACTATTGCCAATCGTATTCATCGCTTTGCCGATATCTTAGGCGCAGGCCTGGTTAGCAAAGGTGTTGAATTAGCGCATGACACTTGGTTTGATACACTGACGGTGAAAGTAGCAAACAAATCAGAAACACTACAAAAAGCATTAGCTAAAGGCATGAACTTACGTGCTGATCTTGAGGGTACTGTTGGTGTCAGTTTTGACGAAACTAGTTCGCGCCAAGATATTTTAGATCTGTTTGACGTATTTCTGGGCGAAGGCCACGGGCTGAGTGTTGAAGTACTCGATGCACAAATCATTGCGAATGGATCAACATCTATTCCACAAGAATTGGTGCGTACAAGCCCATTTTTAACTCACAAAGTATTTAATAGCTATCATTCAGAAACTGAAATGTTGCGCTATATAAAGTCGCTTGAAAATAAAGATTTGGCCTTGAACCACAGCATGATTTCATTAGGTTCTTGTACAATGAAGCTGAACGCGGTGGCAGAAATGATACCGGTTACGTGGCCTGAATTTGGTCAACTACACCCGTTTGCTCCTTTAAATCAAGCGCTTGGTTATAAGCACATGATTGACGAGCTCAGCGATTGGTTAATTAATATCACCGGTTATGATTCATTATCGATGCAGCCAAACTCTGGCGCACAGGGTGAATATGCCGGTTTGCTCGCCATTACCCGATACCATGCTAGCCTTGGTAACAGCCACAGAAACGTGTGTTTAATTCCACAGTCGGCACATGGCACCAACCCTGCTTCAGCGCAAATGCTGAGCTTAAAAGTGGTTGTGGTTAACTGTGATGCCAAGGGTAACGTTGATCTAGTTGACCTTCGAACGAAAGCTGAAGAAGTCAAAGATAACTTAAGCTGTGCAATGATCACGTACCCGTCAACCCACGGTGTATATGAAGAAACCGTCAAAGAAATTTGTGACATAGTGCATGAATTTGGGGGGCAGGTTTACATGGATGGGGCCAACATGAACGCGCAAGTCGGCGTAACTTCGCCTGGTCTAATTGGGTCTGATGTATCGCACTTAAACTTACACAAAACCTTCTGCATACCTCATGGTGGCGGCGGTCCGGGTATGGGTCCTATTGGTGTTAAGTCGCATTTGGCACCGTTTTTACCTAGTCATACGGTTATTGGCTTGGAAGCCGGTGGCACAGGTGAAGATCTAGGCACCAATGGCGCTATTTCAGCAGCGCCATGGGGCAGTGCATCTATACTTCCTATTAGTTACATGTACATCAAAATGATGGGTAGCGAAGGCTTGAAAAAAGCCACTGAAGTTGCCATTTTAAATGCAAACTACATTGCACTTAAGCTGGAAGGTCATTACCCCATTTTGTACAAAGGCAATAATGGTCGCGTAGCCCACGAATGTATTATTGACTTACGTCCTATGAAGGAAGCCTCAGGTGTCACTGAAATGGATGTTGCAAAACGCTTAAACGACTATGGTTTTCATGCGCCAACCATGAGCTTCCCAGTAGCGGGTACGCTAATGATTGAACCAACTGAGTCAGAAGCCAAAGCTGAGTTAGACAGATTCATTGAAGCGATGGTTTCTATTCGTCAAGAAATCGCCAAGGTAGAGTCAGGCGAATGGGATGCAATAGATAATCCGTTGCATAATGCACCGCATACATTGGCTGATATTTGCGATAGCAATTGGAACAGAAGTTACGATCGTCAATTAGCTGCTTACCCTGTTGATGCTGTCGCTAAAGATAAGTTCTGGCCAACAGTGAATCGTATCGATGACGTTTATGGTGACAGAAATTTAATTTGTTCTTGCCCTGACTTAGATAGTTATCGGGACTTTGCTGAGTAATGTCGATCTGTAATTAAGTTTGTGACTGTTTTAATATAGTTTGTTACTAAAGTAATTATAAAAAGGCGACCTCGGCGTCGCCTTGCCATCTTAATACGCGCAATTGATATCGCATGCTGTTTTAATGAATCCATAAAACACTTTATTATCAGTGGTCTAGTGGTTTTTTGACGACAATGCTCTGACTATCTCCATTATTCTCAGTTATTTGATACGTCGT
>Ga0307488_10000477_pt1 | contig 33096 bp, 34 predicted proteins | sample SB02metaG_FD_202248 | JGI IMG/M metagenome (GOLD analysis project Ga0307488, IMG submission 202248) | Sea-ice brine microbial communities from Beaufort Sea near Barrow, Alaska, United States - SB 0.2 | ecosystem: Environmental > Aquatic > Marine > Coastal | place: USA: Alaska | collected...
ATAATATAGCTTTGGATAATATAGCTTTGGATAAAGAGTTAGGCGAATTGTGTTATCAAATAATTGAGTTGAGCCGAACCCAACACACGTTTGGTTTAGACCTGGGCGTAACATGTATTGCACCCAGTAGTGGTGCTGAGCACCGACTCGCTTGTTTACAAGCGCTAGCCTATTTTCCAAAAATAGGCTGCTAAGCATGTTTATCAAGCTTAAACAAAAATCTTCACCCCAAAACACCGCGCAGTCTTCTAAAAATATTGCATTGTTATTATTGGCGGCGGTATTGGTATTTGTGAGTTTTAGTCTTTTTTCTTCGATACTCACTTGGATATTGTTATTGGTTGCTTGCGGTGCGGTGATCAGAGGCGCTATTTACTATAATTATTACAAACACTTACCATCGATTCGCACCCTAAATTTATTAGCGGTGTTAAGTATACTGGGATTGATTTACTCAGCTTTAAGTGCCGGTTTATTATTTGGAATGGTTAACTTATTGATCCTCGCCTGTGCATTAAAGCTGATGCAAATGCGCAGTCAAAAAGATGTCTATCAATTAGTCATTAGTCTACTTTTTTTGATTGGCTGTGGTTTTATTTTTAATCAATCTATTGGTTTCAGTCTATTTTATGGCTTGATGTGTATGGCACTTTTATTAAGTTTGGCCTGTTATCACGCTCCTTCAAACACGATGCGCAAACAATTAAAAACCATCTCAATATTAAGTTTACAAGCATTACCCATAGGCTTATTGATGTTTTTAGTGCTACCCCAGCTATCACCACTGTGGCATACCCCAAAAGCCAAAGGTGCGCAAACAGGTCTCTCAGAACAGATAACACCAGGCGATATCGCCACTCTCTCGCAATCAAGCGAATTAGCATTTCGAGCAACTTTCGAAGACACACCGCCCATAGCGCGGCAACGATACTGGCGAGCCATAGTAATGGAAGACTTTGATGGCAAAACATGGAAAGTCCATCCTTATCGTCAGAAGGTACGAGAATATCAATTAGAAACAAAGCAGCAATTTGAGCCTAAATTGACTGGCCCTTTTTTTAATTATGAAGTGATCGCCGAGCCTACCTATCAACCTTGGTTATTTGCATTGGACATTGCGGTGCCCGCAAATGCTCAGAGCCGCAGAAATATAATGCAAAGCAGTGATTTTTTGTTATTTAATCGCCAGCCAGTAGTGAGTAAATATCAGTACGCAGTGCGTTCATATCCTGAAGCATTAGCCAGCCAAACTCTGACTACAGCTGAAAAACAGATTAACTTAAGCTTGCCTGAAAAAGCCAATAACAGAACTCGAGAATGGGTCAATAACCTGCGTGCTCAACATCAAGACAACAACAAATTTGTAAAAGCAGTTTTAGGTCACTTTATTGAAAACCCGTTTGTTTACACCTTACGACCTGATGTGATGTTGGTTGATCCCGTGGATCGTTTTTTATTTGATAATCAAGCAGGATTTTGCAGCCACTATGCCAGCGCGTTAGCTTATGCACTGCGCTTAGGCGGCATTCCAGCACGCATAGTAACAGGTTATCAAGGGGGTGAATTAGTAGAAAACACTGGGAAATCACCGTATTTGAGCATATATCAATACGATGCCCATGCCTGGGTAGAAAAATGGGGTGATAACTCAGGTTGGCAACGTATCGATCCAACTGCACTTGTATCGCCAGACAGAATAGAATTTGGTTTACAACAAGCGATGCAAGAAGAAGGCAGTTTTTTAGCTGATTCTCCCTTTGCCCTAGCCAGACTTGCCAATATAGCTTGGCTCAATAATATAAGACTCTTTTTGGCAGACATAGATTACAACTGGAGTCGCTGGGTACTAGGATTTAATAGTGATAGGCAACGTGACCTATTCAAATCGATATTAGGAAAACTTACCCCAGAACGCTTATCTATCTTAGGCGTAGGAATAATGTTGAGTATCGCATTGTTACTGAGTTTGTTCTTTCTCCCTCATTGGTTAAAAAATCGACTTGTGACAACACAACGCTTATATTTAAAAGCACTGAATGCCTTTGAAAAAGCAGGAACCCAAAGGGCAACTTGGCAAGGACCCAGTGCATTTAGTCAACAGATCAGTGAACGCTACCCACATAAAGTGAGTGTTCCCTTTTCTCAACTAACCCAATACTATTTGCGATTAACCTATCAAAATAAGCAAGACCCTAAAACCACAGTACTCACGACTAAACAGTGTCATCGCATGATGCGACGTCATTTAACCCTCTTAAAAACTGAATTGTCAAAACATAAAGCTTAAATCTGTAAAAAGAACCCTCCCCCCTTAGCGATATCACGATTTTTGTGGCATAATATGCGCCGAATTTTTGCCATCTACACATCACCTATTTAAGGTATGTGATGGTAAACGATAGTTGAATATTAATACTGGGGTACCGACATTGCTAACAACTGCAAATATTACAATCCAATTTGGCGAAAAGCCTTTATTTGAAAATGTCTCAGCCAAATTTGGCAATGGCAATAAATATGGCCTGATTGGCGCAAATGGTTGTGGTAAGTCAACCTTTATGAAAATCATTGGTGGTGACTTAGAGCCCTCTGGAGGCAATGTGTCTGTCGACCCAGGCGAACGGATCGGTAAACTAAAACAAGATCAGTTTGCATATGAAGACTGCAGCGTTATTGATACAGTTGTTATGGGTCATGGTGAACTTTGGAAAGTTAAAGTTGAACGCGATGCTATTTACTCCAATCCTGATATGACCGAAGAAGACGGTATCAGAGTCGCCGATTTAGAGAATGAATTTGCCGAAATGGATGGTTACACGGCTGAATCTAGAGCCGGCGAACTTTTGATTGGTGTGGGTATTCCTGTGGAGCAACATTTTGGTCCTATGAGTGAAATTGCGCCAGGTTGGAAACTTAGGGTGTTGCTAGCCCAAGTATTATTTTCTGATCCTGACATTATGTTACTCGATGAGCCTACCAACAACTTGGATATCAATACTATCCGCTGGTTGGAAACTGTACTTAACGAACGTAACTGCACCATGATCATTATTTCTCATGATAGGCACTTTTTAAATTCTGTTTGTAGTCATATGGCAGACATCGATTACGGTGAAATTCGTTTATTTCCGGGAAATTACGATGAGTACATGACAGCAGCCACTCAATCTCGTGACCAGTTATTATCAGATAACGCCAAGAAAAAAGCGCAAATATCTGAGCTAAAAGCGTTTGTGAGTCGTTTCTCAGCCAACGCATCAAAGTCGAAACAAGCCACATCACGAGCTAGGCAGATTGATAAAATTCAATTGAATGAAGTCAAACCTTCTAGCCGACAAAGTCCGTTTATTCGTTTTGAAGAAACTAAAAAGCTTCACCGCTTGGCAGTAGAAGTCGAAGGGTTGGCCAAAACCTACGATGAAGAGTTATACAAAAACATAGACCTGATGATAGAGGTAGGTGAAAGAGTCGCCATCATTGGTCCTAACGGTGTGGGTAAAACAACCCTACTAAAATGTTTAGTCGGTGACACCGATTTAACAGCCGGCAGCATAAAATGGTCAGAGAATAGCAACATTGGTTATTATGCACAGGACCATGCTTCTGACTTTGAAGAAGACAAAACACTGATGGATTGGATGTATCAATGGGCCCAAGAAGGTGACGATGAACAGATCATGCGCGGCACCTTGGGCAGGCTGTTATTCTCACAGCATGATATTAATAAGTCGGTCAAAGTCATATCAGGTGGTGAACAAGGGCGTATGTTGTTTGGCAAATTGATGCTACAAAAACCCAACATCTTAGTCATGGACGAACCGACCAACCACTTAGACATGGAATCTATAGAGTCTTTGAATTTAGCGCTAGAAAATTACAAAGGCACCTTGATTTTTGTCAGTCATGATAGAGAATTTGTCTCCAGTGTCGCTACACGTATCATCGACATTCAACCAGATGGTATCGTGGACTTTAAAGGCGACTATGAGAGTTACTTGGCGAGTCAAGGAGTATAAAGCATAATATTGATTAGGGTGTGGCACTTGCTACTCCCTTTTTTATGTCAGCTGGAAAACTTAATCAAAATATTTTGATTGCTGTTTGTCTGATAACCTTCGCCGATTAAGTTTATTAGCTCACACATTAAAATTATTAAGGTTAAATGAAAAACAGACGTTTGGTAAGCTACTTCACGATTGTGCTGATACCATTTCAATCCTTTTCGGCTATTGCCAATTCGTTAGACTTTCATGGGACTGACCCAGCACATCTGCAGCAAATACATCAGCACTCTGATGACCATAATGCAGCCAGAGTGGAGCACAACCCTTAATAAACAAGTCAAAAAACTTGATGATGCTAAATGCACCCCTGCCAGTCATCACAATCCCGTCGACTGTCATCACTGTGGCCATTGCAATGGCACCCACCTTCAGTGGGTGGGTCAACAAGCTTTTCATAGCACTGATCTAGCGCAACAGTCACATAACTTTTCCTATTGACGCGCGCTGATTAACGGCCCTATCAACCAGTTATTACGCACACCCAAAGCCTAATCCTTTTATCTAATTAAAACTTAGGTCTCAATTACTTTTTGAGATGCACAGTCATATTTGATTTTATTAGGACAAGCAATGAATCTTTTATCTTTTTAAGAAGCATCTGTGCCTGCGAGCATGGTATTTAAGTACTCTGGTAATGTGTATCGCCCCGTATTGTTGGGTGCATTGAAGTTTCGTTGGTTGGTTGTTGTGACAGCAAGTATATTAGTTATTATCAGCATCTGGCTAGCGACCCGCTTAGGCTCTGAGTTTATTCCGCAAATTGTTAAAAGCGATATTGCACTGCACGCGATGCGAAATCTAGGGACGGGCATCGACCAAGCTATTGATATGCAGAAACTACTTGAGACAAAAATCATGAAATACCAGCAAGTACAGACTGTGTTTGCTAAAAGAGGAACCGCTGAAGTAGCAACTGACGCGATGCCGCCCATTGTGACTGATACCTTTGTGATGCTAAAGCCCAGAGAGCTGTGGCCAGATCCGAGCCTGTCTAAACAAGACTTTGTAGCAATGTTTGAAAAGAATTTAAGCGTATTACTAGGCAATAATTACGAATTCACGCAACCCATACAAATGCGATTTAATGAGTTAATAAGAGGTATACGTGCAGATTTCGGTATCAAATTATTTGGTGATGATTTGGATACCTTAGTGTTGTCTGCGTCTGAAATATTCACTATTAATCCCAAACTTGTGATGTTGGCGCGATACGGGTTAGACGTGACGGACCTGCAAACATGGCTTCATTCAGCGATTGGTGGCAATCAGGCGGGATTGATTTTCGAAGGTGATAGAAGGTTTAGCTTAGCTGTCAGATTTAGTGAGGATATGCGTTCTGATCTCGATGCATTCGGAGACATTCCAATCGTGACAGCCAACAGTGAATATGTAGCACTGGCAGAAGTAGCAGAATTAAATTTTTCCTTCGTACCCAGCCAGATCGGTCGAGAAAACGGCAAACGACCCGTTGTAGTAACAGCCAATGCACGGCAGCGGGACTTAGGCTCTTTTGTGAAGTAATCCAAGCTCAAATTAGCACAACAAGTAGACTTACCTGCAGGATATTGATTAGATTATGGAGGCACTTTTGAGTAGTTACAAAAAGCCAGTCAACGGATCTCGATTGTGGTCCCTGCCACGTTATTTATTATTTTAACTTTATTGGTGATTACCTTTGGCTCAATCAAAGATGCCTTGATTATATTTACTGGTGTGCCGCTTGCCTTAACGGGGTGTATTCTTGCGCTTTGTATGAAAGATTTACCTCTGTCTATTTCAGCTGATGTAGGATTTATAGCCCTCTCAGGCATTGCTGTTCTCAATGGTTTGGTCATGTTGTCATTTATCAAACTACGGTTGTTAGAAACAGATTAATTAATTCTATTGTTGAAGGTTTGCTTACTCGACTAAGTCCAGTATTGATGACCGCGCTTATAGCCAGTTTAGGATTTTTACCCATGGCGATAAACCTTGGAACAGGCGCTGAAGTACAGCGACCTTTAGCAACCTTTGTGATTGGCGGTATCATATCGTCAACAATGCTTATTTTGTTTGTTCTACCAGTACTTTATCGCTTCGCCTATTGGAAAAGAGCCAATTGATGACAAGTGTGGCGATCAATCTGAGTAAATAAGTCGAGGAGTTGCAAGCTGCGGAGCCAGTCACTGCATGCTACGAGCTTGTTATTGGCAAGATAAGTTTTGGAGCCAAGCTAAGCGGTGCTAATTGTTGGAGGCAGTGCGGTTTATTGGTTTTTATTTTGCTTCGAGCTAGTCACTCGAAGTTTACAAATCATAGAACTAAAAAAACCGGATTTCTCCGGTTTTTTTAGTTCTGTTACTACTAGCTGATTGCTCGTAGCTGTCTAGTTATTACTTGATATTTAGTAACCAAGAGACAAATTGTTTTGCTTCAGTGGTGTTAGCAAAGGTGCCCATTTTTTGGCCACACTTGTCGGCAAACGCCACTTTGTATTTATTCACAGAGATGTTGTGCACTGGGCACATTACCGAAATCTGTGTTCCGTTATATGTATAAGACATAATAAAACTCATTAAATATGACTATTTTATACTTCAAAAATTGAAGTCATCAATAGTTAAAACTAAAAATAAGCTCATTACAGTTTTGACGATACTACTAAAACCTTAAGTTTTTTGTTCGATGAGACATCTGCAAATTTTGTTTGCTACGATGTTAATGCCCATTAATTCGTCGTACGATAATTCAGCTTGTTATTGTAATTCATTAAGTCATTGCCTAAATAGGTTCACTTAAAGACTACGTTTTTAATGTTGGCTGACTGGATCAAGGAAAGACATAACATTGGAGGCTTGTATTGAAAGAGGTTCTACAAACCGAATAGCAACATACTTGCCTTTGATTAATTAGTCAACTGTTAATTAGACTAAATGGTCTACTAGCGGCAAATATTTTCACTATTAAGATGTTATCATCAGACTAGTTTATTAATAATAAGAGATTTACTTTGGAAAAAATTGCCATATTTGTTGATGTACAAAACATCTACTACACTACTCGCCAAGCGTATTCTCGGCAATTTAACTATCGTCGACTCTGGCAATACATACAGCATCAAGGCGACATTATCATGGCCAATGCCTATGCTATTGATAAAGGTGATGAACAACAGCAGAAGTTTCAAAGCGCACTCAAACATATTGGTTTTGATATAAAATTAAAACCTTACATCCAACGTAGCGATGGTTCAGCCAAAGGTGATTGGGATGTAGGCATTGCCATAGACGTGTTAGAAGCGGCCGAAAATGTAGATACGATTGTTTTATTATCGGGTGACGGAGATTTTGATTTATTGCTCAAAAAAGTGAGTCAAAAATATGGCTGTAAAACTCAAGTCTATGGTGTACCTCAACTTACAGCCACATCATTGGTGAATGCGGCAGATGAATTTTTCAAAATTGAATCTGATTTATTGCAATAACCTAAATAACACTAGCCGCAATCCATGCGATGAAATAGGCCAGTAATCCGTAACTCACAAATAAGCCCCAGGCTATTTGCCACTGCCTGTTTCACCTTTAGTCGTGGCAACCGAAGCGACACATTGCAGTGCCACCACATAAAATAACATCAAGCCAATGCCTGCCCCGATGGCAAGGCCGTCTTGCTAAATATTAGCAGCTAACCCAGCTATATTTTCATCCGCTCCTTAAATACCAAATAAAATACCCAGTGCACCGACAAACACCTCTCGAGCTAAAAATGACACTAATATAGCCACACCGTAACGCCAATCCAATCTTAGTGGTTCAAAAACAGGCTCAATCCACTGCTCTATCGATACCAAATAAGATGACTGTAAATCACCATTTTGTGGGAAATAGCCTAAAACCCATATTACAACAAAGACCATAAAAATAATCGGTGCAGCCCGTCGGATAAACTGCTTAACACTCGTTAAAACTCGATGGATATGTGGTTTCCAGTGGGGTAAACGATAGGTCGGCAACTCTGCTTTATCTTTATCTAAATCTAAATCTGCCAGTTTAGTTAATAATGTACTTACCAATAATGCTGTTGCGATACTAATAAAATACAGAATAAAGAAGGTAATGCCCTGCAAGTTAATTAGCCCACCTAAATATTGAGTGTCGGGGATTAACACCGCAATTAACAAAGCATACACTGGTAAACGAGCCAAACATGACATCAAAGGAATAGTCATCATAGTAATAAGCCGCTTGCGTGGTGATTCTATGGTTCGCGCGGCCATAATCGCGGGAATAGCACAGGCATGCCCTGACAAATAGGGGATAAACTTCTACCAGACAAACCAAAGTACCTTAAAGGTTTATGACAAATTAATGCTGCTCTGGCCAAATAACCACTATCTTCGAGTAATCCAATAATCAAAGTAAGCACCATAATTTGCGGTACAAAAACTAAAAAGGAACCCACACCACCAAACATTGCATCAGTGACAAAATCGTTCACCACCCCTAACAGAATAACTTGGCTACTTAACATCGCCAACTCCGTCATGATGGTTTCAACCCCGTCCATTAATGGACGGGCTCAAGTGAAAATACTTTGAAATAACAAAAACATGATGGCTAAAAAAATAAAACCACCAAAAAAACTGTTTAACAAAAAGTTATCTATTATGTTTTGCTGTTTAAGGACCATATCGGCTTTAATGCCGTAAAGACGAGACAACCCTCGGCTTATTTCTAGCAATGGGGGGGTGCATCATTCGTTATTTGGGGCACAAAATCCTGAGGATGTTTAGCCGCATCAATTAGGCCTAAGTTGAATTCATGTAAACCGATTAGAGTTTTAGCTGAAAGGGAAAACCGCACAACCTAGATCCTGAGATAACTTATCGGTATCAATGTGGTGTCTAAAACGTTGCACCTCGTCATCATATTCAACGCAAAAATCACACCTTTGTTATGTACAAAGGCTAAATCTCTCACCTGAAGACCAAACACTAAACTGCGCTCTAAACGTGTAGCATCCAAGTTACATACTATTAACGACGTATCATCGCTGTGCATCGCCTCTTGCAACTTTTCGATGGCAAGCCCTTCGTCTCTTGACAACCTTTTTAATGAGTAGGTACCGGAAAAGTCTACTAACTGATACTCGTCAAATTTTCCACTTTTCAATTCAACGGTAACGCCTAGAAAGTTAGCTACTTTTTGGCGCATACCGGATAACTGGTTAACTGTTTAAACAGCAGGCTTTTACCAGAATTAGGTTTACCAACTAAGATAATACTTTTCATTGGATACCTTTGAGCAGAAATAAATATGGAACGTAGTTTGGCTTTAAAAGCAACAAACAGTCTGAATTAGAATATGCAAAATACACTTAAGCTGAGCACTTCAAAGATTATTATTAAGCCACACTAATATTGATGTGTTTAGCAGTGCTTTGCTCTAAAAAATAAACACAATCACCAACCTGCAACAACAGAGGACCTTTTAAAAGACTGCGACGCAGACACAGAATGGATTGACCAGCGACGAAACCCATTTCATTCAGGCGTTCAAATACTGCAGACATCAGATTAGGATCGAGGCTGTCAATTAATACAGACTGTTTATTTCTAATTTCCCAGAGGGTCATACAACTATCTGATTGGCTGACTAATACAGATGCGAACGATTATCATTTATAGCACTTTAAACAACCGCTTTACAATCAAACACATCACAAAACGGCACGTTTTTATTACTTTTTTGCGTCACGCAAATGGTCAGCCACAAGAAACGCCATCTCTAATACTTGATCAGCATTTAATCGTGGGTCACATTGGGTTTTATAGGCTTGAGCCAAATCTTCATCACTGATTTTATAAGCGCCACCTGTGCACTCAGTCACATGTTGTCCGGTCATCTCTAAGTGAATACCACCGGCATGAGTGCCTTCAGATTTGTGTGCAGCAAAAAACTGTTGAATTTCACGCAAAATAGCGTCGAAGTTACGTGTTTTATAACCGCTTGAAGCTTTAAAGGTGTTGCCATGCATGGGATCAGAGCTCCACACCACTTTACGTCCTTCTTGTTTAACTCGGCGTAAAAGTTTAGGTAAGTTGTGCTCAAGTTTGTCTGCGCCCATACGGGTAATCAACGTCAGTCGACCGGCATCATTATTGGGGTTGAGTGCATCAATCAGCTGAATTAATTCATCTTCCTGCATAGTTGGCCCTACTTTTACACCGATAGGATTATGAATGCCGCGGAAAAACTCTAAGTGTGCATGATCAAGTTGCCGAGTTCGCTCACCAATCCACAACATATGTGCCGAACAGTTGTACCAATTACCCGTTAATGTATCGACTCGGGTCAAAGCTTGCTCATAGTTAAGCAACAAAGCCTCATGGGAGGTATACAAACTGGTTTCATGCAAAGTGGGTGTATTAGTAGAATTAATACCCATGACTTTCATAAACTCTAATGAGTCTTGAATTCGCGAAGCTAAATCATGATAACGATCTTTTAATGGATTATTTTCTACAAAAGCCATATTCCAGCGATTCACTTCATGCAAATCAGCTAATCCGCCTTGAGCAAAAGCACGCAATAAATTTAAAGTAGACGCACCACGATGATAAGCTTCAATCATCCTTTGGGGATCGGGCCTACGTGATGCTTCAGTAAATTCAAAGCTATTAATAATATCGCCACGATAGCTTGGTAAAGACACACCATCAATTGTTTCAAAATCACCCGAACGCGGCTTAGCATACTGCCCAGCCATACGAGCCACTTTGATTACCGGACATCGACCCGCATAAGTCAGTACGATGGCCATTTGCAAAATGACTTTAAAAGTATCGCGAATTTTGGGGGCGTTAAATTCATCAAAAGATTCAGCGCAATCACCGCCCTGCAACAAGAAACCTTTACCTTCTGCTACATCACCTAACTGCTTATATAGAGCACGAGTTTCAGCTGCAAACACCAAAGGAGGATAACCGCCAAGAGTATCTTCAACCTGTTTAAGGTGTTGTTTATCTTCATAAGTAGGTTGTTGCAAAATGGGCTTTGAGCGCCAACTATCTGGTTGCCAATGACTCACGATTTTTCCTTGTTAGAATGGTGTAAAGTAGCCGATTAAAAAATGAACCGACAAACTGGGACGAGAATTTAGAGGGTATGAGCGTAAACATCAATCACAAACGCACTTATTCTTGAAATATAAATTGATAACTTATGACGTACTGGATTTAAGATGCTTAATAAAGCCATCAGCCCCTTGTTCAATCAGATCTAAAACATATTCAAAACCGCCTTTGCCACCGTAATAGGGGTCGGGCACCTCTCGCTCTTCGGCATCACTAAAACTTAAAAGTAATGTCACCTTATGTTGAAATTCTTCAGGGCAAGCTTCTAATAAATTTGCGATATTTTGGTTATCCATACCCAAAATATAATCAAACTTTTCAAAGTCTTGCTGCACCACTTTTCGACACTTCAAACCTTTAAAACTATAACCTCTTTCCATACCCACGGCTTGAGAACGTTTGTCAGGCGCAGCTCCTTTGTGATAACCAGCCGTACCAGCGGAGTCGATTACAATAACCAAACCGTTATCAGCTGCTTTTATTTTAAAAACAGCTTCAGCACTGGGTGACCGGCAAATATTACCCAAACAAACAAAAAGTACTGAAGGTGTGTTGGTTGCCATTTTTTTTCCTAATATTTTCCCTATGCAAAGTATTCTAGCTGTCTATAATTGTGCGTCTAGTGGTAAAACGGATTAATTTGAAATGAATGTACTGATGCTTAGCAGCTCTAGAGTGGCCAATGAAGATTACCTACAGCATGCAATCCCCATGCTTAATCAACATTTACCCAATATCAAAGAACTACTATTTATACCTTTTGCTGGCGTATCAGTCAGCTGGGACAACTACACAACAAAAGTACAACATGCCCTGCCCGACTTTCAAATAATCGGCATCCATCAATGCTCAAACGCCCATCAAGCATTAGTACGTGCTCAAGCCATATTAGTAGGCGGTGGCAACACCTTTAACCTGCTCAACGAACTTTATCGTCAAGATTTACTCGGCACAGTAAAAAACCAAGTCAACAAAGGCACACCCTATGTTGGATGGAGCGCAGGCTCAAACATATGCGGCAATAGTATCCGCACCACCAACGATATGCCAATAGTACAACCACCCAGTTTTGACGCACTCAACTTTGTACCTTTTCAGCTCAACCCCCACTACACTGACTATCAAGCCTCTGGGCACAATGGCGAAACACGCGCGCAGCGTATTGAGGAGTTTTGTATTTTAAATCCTGAGATGCCTGTGATTGGGATCCGTGAAGGGTGTGCTTTGTTGTTGCAAGGGGAGTCGTTGGTTTTGAAAGGTAAGTCGGATGGAGTAGTATTTGAGGGTAATTCGCAGAGTGTGATCCACCCAAATCAGGATTTAAGTGGCTATTTGTAAGATCTACAAAATTGTTCTCGATACATATGTTAACACCCGTATTTAATGAGTAAATGATCGGTTTGATTTGAATAACTAAAAACTCTCATCATTATTTGAGCAAAGGTATTGTTGAGTTGTACGTAAAATAAATGCTAACGTCGGTCATTGTTTTTTGGTCAGCCTTATTCTGACTAACCCACATTCTACTCCTCGTTCTGTGAAGCTATTTGGTACTTACAGTTACACCCATCTTAATTCTGTTCTTGAACTTAAAACGTTTCGACTGTGATTAAGTGGCACTTATCAAAAATAAATAACCAAAAGTTGAACTTATGCTGTAACTACCCCTCTGAATATATAGTTTTTATGTGTGTTCCCTTTTTAAGCCTGACTTCCCATCAGGCTTTTTTTTGCGCTTTTTTAACTGCTAATAGTCATTAACGGAGCCATCATGGTAATTCAATTCTTTGTCCGTATGGAACACACAGCAAGGATGGCGATAAGCGTTAGCGCATTCTTATAACATGATACTAGGATATCGAGCCTTCATGATGTAAATGCTACGCTTAGTTGCACCTATGCTTGTTGCCACTTAGTTACTGCGTTAAACCTCGGTCTCCATTTCAAATGTTGCGACTGAGCCATGCAGTGCTTTTATTGAATCCAGTTTCACTCTATTCAATTCACTTAATAACTGGATGAAGGGATGAATTATCAATACACTCATGTTAATTTTATTTTGATCGATTCGAGCAATACCAACTCATTATTTTATTCACCGGAGAATGTTGTGGCCTCTAAAGCTAACTACTCACAAGGGCTATTACTATTTCGCCTAAAAAATGGTCGACAATTTGCTTTGGGAACCTTAAAAATCCAAGAGCTTGTGCCGTATAAAGCTGTAAAGAAGATGATTAAGTCAGAACCAGGGGTAAAAGGTGTTTTAACAATTCGTAATCAAACTATCGCAGTGATCGATATGGCTGAAGTGATAGGGCTTGGCCCAATTTCAGAAAGTAAACTCAGCCAGTCTTTTATTGTTGTGACCGATTGCCAACGAAAAGTAGTTGGCTTTATTGTTAGCCAAATTGAAAAAATTGTTGAAACCAATTGGCGAGAAATCAAGCAGCCTGATAAAAAACTAGGGGCCGGTGTTTTCATTACTGGGACAGTAGAAGTTGAAGGCGAGTTTATTCAACTAATAGATGTAGAGTTACTTCTTAATAAAATTTTCCCTCCAGATCCGCGTGCGGCATTAGCGGTGGTTACCGATTTTCAGCGGGAACAACTTAAACCAATGAACATATTAGTGGTTGATGATTCATTGACCGCAAGGCGGCAACTAACTGATGTTTTAGAGCTGCTGAACGTACCATTTCATGTTACAGACGATGGTCATAAAGCTCTAGTGTATATGCGTGAGCAAGCCTCCAGTGGACATCCAGTTAATCTGTTAGTTTCAGATATTGAGATGCCAGGTTTAGACGGATATGAGCTAACCTTTGAAGTGCGTAATTTGCCGGTCCTGGCAGCTGCCTATATCATTCTTCACACCTCGTTATCGAGTGCGATTAGTGTTGGTCAAGCTCACCAAGTAGGTGCAAATGAAGCATTAACAAAATTCGACGCAAAAGAATTGGTGCTTTCTATGCTGCGAGGTGTTGAGTTTATCAATAACCCGCCTAAAGAATGAGAACGTTAAAGTCACAGGTTAAGTTAAATATGATTTTCATTTGTGCTTATCGTTGTCAATTAAGGACGGCTTGACTAGCTTAGTTCTTTTGTTGGAAAAGATGCTCTTGGGATTTAACAAAACTTCTAGCATTTACTCTGACTGAACTTAAAACGCTCAGACTACAATTGTGCAATACTTATTGAAAAATAATTAATAAGAAGTTGAACTTATGACGTCATTACCCTTCTGAATAAGCAGTTTTTATGTGTGTTCCCTTTTTAAGCCTGATTTTCCATCAGGCTTTTTTTTATCTTTTTATCTTTTTATCTTCAAGTATAACAATTTTACTAATGGTCAACGAAGTGGTCATTGCTTCACACTAACGTTTAAGTCATGGCTTATCGAAACGAGTGATGTACCACAACAAATTTGCGACCTTAAAATGAGCTGATAAGATACTTATCACACAACCTTTGTTACCTGATTTTTTGGTTAAAGAAAAACAGGTTGGACGAAAGGGGTTGCGCTTGCTAAAAGTGATGCTGACAACGCCCGGTCTTGTATCACTCGATAGAGCATATAAGTTTAAAAAGTATGCCCAAGCGGACACACTTTCAAACATGCATCTACCAATAATTTACAACTAGGGTTTTAATTGCTGCTCCGTTCAGTTTTATAAGGCCCATTGAGTAAACCTCTTTTAACTGAATTAAAGGCCATATTATTGGCCATACGTGCAACCTGTGGTGTGTTATCTGAAATTTCACCAGCAATTTGAGAAACTACAGCCACGACTAAAGACCCCAATAGACCACCACCACTATTATCATTGGGACTATATTGCGCGTTAATCGGTGCTTCCCACAATAACTCCCCCGATTTAACTGAAACAAGTTTTACATTGCCCCGCACCACAGAAACAGATGAAAGTACTAGGAATTTTTGTCCCCAATCCTGTATGTGCACATACAGAACAGCGTCAGCACCGATAATTTCATCGATTTTATCTAATGCAATACCATTCATCTCGGCAGGGGTCGGCAAACCGTTTTCTTTTAAGAACGTGTCCACAACCGAAACCGGAAAAACATAGTAACCTTTCTCCGCAAGAGGTTTTGTTACCGTCGATAAATAGGTATAGGGTGCACTCACTTCAACAGAGCTATTCATTGGTGGCAACACCAAAATAGAGCGAGGTGCGACTTGCCTTAAAGGGCCATAATTATAGGGTTCAATCGTGGTACAACCAGATAAAAGTATGATGGACAACAACGCAACATTAAAAATATGGGTGTTCATTTTTACTTCCTTAACTTTTTGGAATAGAACGTTGAATGATGCCGTTAATGAACGTTGCTGATTCTGGAAATAACTCTTTTTCTTTTATCAGAGATTGCAGTGCAAGTTCTTTATTGCCATCCGCGGCATACATAAAGCCTAGATGAGCATAAACACCAGGAGGGACCCGCTTACCGAATGCTTCAGCCTTATCAATATCTGCTAGTAATGTCTCAATTTGTTCACTAGGAGGGACCTCACTTGGGGTATGGTGAGTTTTATAAATTAGATCTTCATATTCACCCCAATAATATTGGTTTTTGTTCGATGCACAGCTAACAAGCAACAATACTGTTATACATAAAATGACTTTATTAGGTACCATTTTCATCTCACATTACAACGTCAGTTGTAATGTGTTGTTTTCAAGATCACGAGTCATATTATTAACACTTTCTTTAATGGCAAAATCTAACACCTTGCCATTAAGAGTGGAATCGTACCCAGCTTTTGAACCGAAACCGACGACTTGTCGTTCACTGAGTTGATATTCGCCCGCACCTTGAGTTGTGTATATAATTTCAGAGGTCACAACATCAATAATGGTTAAGGAAACCTTCGCATAGGCTATTTGGCTTTTACCAGAACCCAAAATGCCGAACAATTGTTTGTCACCAACTACTCTTCTACCAAATTCAGTCACACCGCCACTAATCACATAACGAGCACCCTTAATTTCTTGTTTGATCCCTAGAAGTTTAGCTTCTTGTTGTAAATTGGCTAAGTTTTCTCTGTCGACTACATTAAAACGATTAGTTTGTTGCAGATGGGTCTTTAGAATAGTTTTGCCCTGATTGCCCAGTTGATCTACATTAGATGAAAATAAACCCTGCATGTAATTAGAACGGTTGTTAAAATTACCTAAAACAAGTGTAGATTTGGGACCGGCATACGCTGTTTTATTGGATTCTACGGGGGTAACCGCGACTTGTTGATAGGTTTCAGTGGCACATCCGCTAATGCCGATGATCAACGCGCTTAACATTAAAAATAAACTAAATTTCTTATATCGACAATATTCCATAAATTACTACTCCTTCATTAAAAAAACATTGTCTAATAATATTACCCTCGCGTAAACGAAATATGTGGAACATCCCTGATAATTCTATTTTTTGACAGCAGAGCCAATTCTTTATGATTTATCTTGGATATCCTTTTTTACTGACTTGTTTGGTTCTTGAAAAAATTAGCTTCTAGAAAACTGATTTCAATTGAACAACGCCATGTGAACTTTACCCAAGGCGACTGCACTCGATTGAGCAACATAGTTTAAAAAAATCTATTAAGAAACAATTGCTCCGCCTTAGTTAGAACACAATCAATGTAATGTCCGGTTTTACTTCCAACCTTGCTCAAACATTGGATACATAATAAAATTGAAATATGTTTATCAAACTCTTTTAGCGTAAGTTTTATATGCCAGTGTCACTCAAAGAAAGTTGCTCAATCAATCTTGGTTTTCCTTACCATAAACATAAAACACCTGCAGAATCGTTGTCGAGGTTGTCTTCTTTTTTGAATGAACAAAAGGAAGTTAACGCTGAATTTGGCAACGATCACGGTGCGCATCTCCTGGAAGATAAAGTAGCTAAACTATTTGGAATGCAGGCCGCGTTATGGCTACCCACAGGCACATTGGCACAAGGTATTGCCGCCAGAATACACGGACAGCAAACTAACAGTGAACGATTATTGCTACACCCTTCTTCGCATTTGTTGTTGCATGAAGAACAAGGCTATCAATATGCCCATGGATGTTCAGCAAAAGTAATCGGCAAGTGGCGAGAAACACTCACTTCAGGCGATATTAGTGGTGAGTCTGGCAGTGTTTTTATCGAGCTTCCACAACGTCATAGCGGCGGCAAACTACCCAGCTGGAATGAATTGCAAGGGATTAAAGATCACTGCAAAGCTTTAGGTATGCCGTTGCACATGGATGGAGCCAGATTATGGTCTTGCCGCCCTTTTTACGAGAATAGGTCATATGCCGATATTGCTGCAGGTTTTGATTCGGTTTATGTATCGCTGTATAAAGATATTGGCTCAATGGGCGGCGCTATATTAGCAGGCTCTCACGTATTTATTAATGATGCGCGTAAATGGAGAACCCGTTTAGGCGGATTTTCGGTTGGTTCTTGGCCACTTATATACGATGCATTAGATTTAATTGATAATCGAATTGCACAGATGCCAACATTTATCGAAAAAGCGAAACAGCTAGCAACCGCGATTCAGCATATTGATAGTTTTCGAATCGATCCAGTTGTTCCCCATACTAACCTGTTTCATATCTTGCTTAACGTTTCTGCTGACAAAGCAGCATCAGCCAGAGATCAAGTTGCAAGAGACTCGGGGGTTTGGCTATCCGACCGATTATGGGATTACGAATATCCCAACACCTGCGCCATGGAATTTGTGGTGGGTGAAAAGGCACTGGCGTTGGATAATCAAATATTTACCAAAGCCATGACACTGTTTGATAAAGCTTTAAATCCTTATTAATTAACTGCTTAACAAGGTGTCGATGTCATGTTATGTCAATTAGTCCTTTATCAGTCGAAATATAAAAACCAGCCACTTGGTGATTGGTTTATAGGAGTAAACTAAAACTACTTTAACGGTAATTAATCACCCCAAACTTCACTTACAAAACTTGGATTATCAACAAAAGGATTACGATTGCCTTGATGGGAGTACGCAGCCTCATTGCGTTCTATTTTCTTTTGACTGACAGGATCTTGAGTATGCTAACTTTTTAGCATGCTCAAATACCACGTTTCAAACACTTGATCACCACTACCATTAAGTAATGCATCAGCATAAATACTATTACTATCCCAACCTACGATGTTATTTTCATAACGGGTTGCCATATAGAAATAGGCACGTGCAAGATCGCCTTTAAATTCATCAATAGGTTCAAACACTGTTCCTGTATAACCCAAACTGCTGCTTGCGCTGCCTACTTTTGAACCATTAGCTGAGGTATAAATAGCAGAAATTACTTCACCATATGGGAAGCTGCTACGTTTAGAATTGACGTATCCGTCTGTAGCAAAAATATCATGTACGTCAGTATTCATTGGGTTAACGGCACCGCCAAACCAACTTCTTGGAAAAGAATGCACACGATTGTAACAATCACTTTCACCCGAATAATTACTACATTGATCACTATCAGAAGTAAAAATATAGCTGTCAGACAAATTAGGTGACTCAGAATAAATATCTAAAATAGTACCATTATTCTCGTAATAGCTATCCAATTCGTTGGCAGTGTAAAACGTCCATAGGTCGCCATAACTTTGTGTTGTATGTCCATTAATGATGTTGAACAACTCAGTTTTTAATGTGAAGCCTGTTAAGTTTTCAGCACTCTTGTAAAAATCACTTAAGTTGGTAGTGCCACCAGAGCCTCCTGGTCCAGTTCCAATAGTGAAACTAGTTGATTCACTATTGGAACCAAAACTACCGCCACTTGCGACAGTATTGCCAGCAACAACCAAATTATATGAGCCAGACCCATACGAACAACATATACCGTCGCCATAAGAATCATCAATGGTAAAAACATAATCGCCATCATCTAAACACACAGTCTCAGAGTAGGAGGTATAGCTTGAATAGCCTTGGCCTGAGTTCAGCGTTGATGAACTACTATTGACTATCGACCAGCTAGTTTCAGAGCCATAATTATCAGTTGTCAAACTAAATGCACATGTACTGCAATCGCTTGAACTTGACCACCGCCAGAACCATTATTGGGTTCAAGGTCATCGACATAAACTATTTCGCTGCCATCAAACCCTGAGTCGTCATAAAAACGTAATCCAACAGAAATACTGGTTGTGCTGCTTGCTGTAAAGCTATATGTCAACACTTGCCATTGTCCCGTGATAGATGCATTCGAATAACCCTGATAACCGTTTACATATAAACGGGTTTGTATATTGCCTTCGGTGTGGTAAACCCAAACACTATAATTATAGGTTTCGCCTGATGTAACACTCACACCTTGACGAAAGTCCGTTGAGCTTTGAGTACTAGTATTAACAGTGACTGCAGTTGCACTATTACCACTTTTTACAAAAGAGGTGTTTTTGCTCAGGCTTATCCCAGAATCGATAGTTGACCAATCATCTGGTATTGAGCTAGACCAGTTTTCAAACCCACCATTCTCAACATTAGCGAAAGCCAGTTGACTCGCCAACAAAGTCCCTATTAACAGATTAGTTTTTATTTTTATTTTTATTTTAATACCTTTATTATTTCGGAGTCGAATATTGTCCAATCGAAAAATGTTCATAAATAAAAGACTTTATGGATGTTTTGTTACATTGATATTAAATGCATCAGGTCGTCAAAAATTAGCTTTCACATACACCGTGAATAATTTCACATTCCTTAAGGCTATATATTGGTGATCATGACGTTGTGCTGATGGTCAAGATTCAAACGATTTTTAAGTTTTGAAGTATTAAGAATGTTCAAAAAATAAAATAGCCAATTGCACGCCCGTAGACTTAAGTACTAGGTTATGGCACAACAAATTCAACGACTCAATAGCGGCAACACCAGAGATCAAAAAAAAAAGTCATACAAATACGGCCAACAGCACTTAATTTGCTAAGAAAAGCGGTGATTTCTATCATTACCGCTTATGAGTTAGATAAAAAATGAAACATATTTACCCAGTAAAATAAAATTATAAAACCGAAAAACTATAAATCTAAAACAGATAGATCTAAATACGCACCAGCATCATTTGGTGAGTTTAATCTAGGTATAGTGCCAATAAATGGCGCGTCAATCAGTGTTTTTAAACTATCAATATTTTTGTCTAAAAATGGCATATTAGGGTCAACTTGATTGGCCACCCAACCTGCTATTTTTAAGCCGTCGTTCCTAATACATTCAGCGGTTAATACAGCATGGTTCAAACAACCTAAACGCATGCCCACTACTAAAATTACGGCTAGGTTTCGTTCAACTACAAACTCTGACAAGTATCTGGGCTGACCATCAAAATCGATTCCAAGGGGTAAACGCCAGCCTCCAGCGCCTTCTACAATCAACACATCAGGCTTTTTTTGTAACAAAACAATAAAGCCTTCGCGCACTGTATCGATTGAAATAGGTTGAGCAGTTGTGTCTTCGTTTAAATCTTGCGCCGCTAAATGTGGTGCGATTGCGGCTTCAAATGCAATGGGATTAACTTCGTCATAACTTAAACCAATATTTGCATGCTTTTGCAAGGCCAAGGCATCTTCATTGCGTAACCCTTGAGGGGTGAGTTCGCAGCCAGCAGCAATAGGTTTGTATGCAGCAGTCAACAAGCCCTTATTATTGAGTGCAATAAGCAGCGCTTCTGTAACGAATGTTTTGCCAACTTCGGTATCTGTGCCGGTTACAAAAAACGCGCGGCGTTTAACTGATAAATGTCCCATGAAAATCCTATTTAACACCGAGTTGGCGTGATTAGTGGGTTATAAAATCAGACCTGATGTATCAGTGGAAGTTGAATGTTTTGGGATACTTCGGTTGATTAAAGGTTTCAATATATTGTAAAGCATGTCGATTAAAAGCGCTCTTGCTTTTACACTCTGATTTTTTAGGGTCTTGCCCCATGAGCATCCTGTAATACGATTTGCAAACCATCAACTAACGCTTCGATATCGCGGATTTCATGCCCTGCGGTTAGTGTAATACGTAACCTGTCGGTATATTTAGGTACTGTGGGGTATCGAATTGCTGTTACCCATAAGCCTAATGCTTTTAGTTTTTCACTGGCAGTTAAGGCTTTTTCTGCATCACCTATTAACACAGGTTGAATAGCGGTATTAGAAGGCATTAAAGCTAACCCTGCGGTGTTTGCTAACAATTTGAACTGTTCAATTCGCTCGGCAAGAATGGTTCGGCGCTCAGCAGTTTGTTTAGCCTGTAAACTGGCTAAGGTCGCATGTGCCTGCGCTGCAGGCATTGCAGTGCTGTAAATATAATGCTTGGCAAAGTTTATTAGATAGTCAATAAAGTCATGACTTCCAGCCACAAATGCACCGGCTGTCCCTATCGCTTTGCCAAAAGTAGCCATTAGAATGGGCACTTGTTGTTGTGACAAGTCATGGATCTCTATCACTCCTCTGCCGTGTTTGCCTAAAGCGCCAAAACCATGGGCATCATCAACCATTAACCAAGCTTTTGCATGCTTGGTTAATGAAACTATTTCAGATAAAGGCGATTGGTCGCCATCCATACTAAAAACACCTTCAGTGGCGACTAAAGTGTTTTGACTTTTTTGTGTATCCGCAGAATTTAATAACAATTGAAGGTGTTCAAGATCATTGTGATTAAAGCGAGTTAATTTGGCTTTTGAGGCTTGTGCACCCTCAATAAAAGAAGCATGCATTAATTTATCAGCAATAATTGCGTCTTTGTGGATTAAATCGGCCTGGCTATTTATTCGACTATGTTTAAAAGCAGCTTGGCTGAAAAGAGTTTGGCAAACGGCTTGATTAGCCGCAAAGCCAGAATTAAACAGCAACACTTTATCGCGTTTAAGTTCAGATGCTAAGTATTCTTCCAAAGCCTGATGAGCTTTGGTATACCCAGTGACCAAAGGTGATGCACCACTGCCGCCGCCATACTCACTAATGCCATCAACCCAAGCTTGCGCTACAACACTTGAGCGACGCATAGCTAAATAGTCATTACTGGAAAAGTTGATATAGTGCTGACCACCGATTTCAATTAATGGCCCTACAGCTGAATCTAGCGTATTTCGCGAACGAAAAAGTCCTTCATTACGGCGCTTATCTAGGGCAGAAGAGATAAAATCAAATGCCATTATATATCAGCAGTTTCAGCTTGTTGACTAGTGGCATCATAAAATAAATGCTGGCTGGTCTTGCCTTCTATTTCTTCTAAAAGTGCGGCTTCATGTGCTGCATCTGAATAGTCACGAGTTTGCGCAGAATTAATTCCTAATTTTTTAAATAATGTTACATCTTCATGGGTTTCAGGATTTGACGTGGTTAACAACTTACAACCGTAAAAGATAGAATTAGCGCCAGCCAAAAAACACATAGCTTGCATTTGTTCATTCATCGCCTCACGGCCAGCAGATAAACGCACATATGACTTCGGCATCATCAGCCTAGCGATGGCTATAGTACGAATAAATTCGAAATAATCTAAGTCTTCGACATTCTCCATAGGGGTGCCTTTGACTTTGACCAACATGTTAATTGGCACACTTTCTGGATGATGTTCTAGGTTAGCGAGTTGCATCAATAAACTAGAACGGTCAGAGGTCGTTTCACCCATGCCCACTATGCCACCAGAACAAACATTCATGCCTGAGCCTCTAACGTTTTCTAAGGTATCTAACCTATCTTGGTAAGTTCGAGTAGTAATAATATCACCATAAAACTCTGGGGAGGTATCTAAGTTGTGGTTGTAATAATCTAGCCCAGCGTGTTTTAGAGACAATGCTTGGTCAGCCGTTAACATACCTAACGTCATACACGTTTCTAATCCAAGTTTTTTCACTTCTTTGACCATCTCGGTCACATAAGGCATATCTCTGTCACGTGGGTTACGCCATGCTGCGCCCATACAAAATCGAGTAGAACCAGCTTTTTTGGCCTCTTGCGCACGCAAAATGACTTTATCAATTTCCATTAAACGTTCTTTTTCCAAACCGGTATCATAACGTGCACTTTGCGGGCAGTATTTACAATCTTCCGGGCAGGCGCCGGTTTTAATCGACAACAAAGTGCTGACTTGTACTTGATTAGGATCAAAATTTTGCCTGTGTACTGTTTGAGCTTGAAACATTAAGTCACTAAACGGCTGTTCAAAAAGGGCATTCACCTCTTCAATTGTCCAGTCATGACGGATGCTAGCTTGATTGAGTAATGATGAAGTGTTCAAAGACGATTTGTTTAAAGGCAATTTGTTTATAGACATAAGTGCAACCTAGGATTTTCATACTTTACTAAATGATTCAAGGCGCTTAGTCTATGGCTCGCGACAATATTGTCAACCAAATTAAAAATAAAACCTTTACAAGCGATTATATTTTGAACAATACAGATTTACTTTTCGATCAACAACATATATGGCATCCATATACATCTGCAATAAACCCCCTTCCCTGCTACGAAGTCACGAAAGCTGAAGGTGTTTATATCCATCTAGCATCTGGCGAAAAATTGGTGGATGGTGTGTCATCTTGGTGGACCGCCATTCATGGTTATAACCACCCTGAGTTAAATCATGCAGTTAAAAGTCAAGTAGATGACTTTGCTCATGTAATGTTTGGTGGATTAACACATAAACCTGCGATTGACTTATGCCGAACTTTGGTGGAAATCACGCCTCAAGGTTTAGACAGGGTGTTTTTGGCTGACTCAGGTTCGGTATCAGTAGAAGTGGCGATGAAAATGGCTTTGCAATACTGGGCGTGTCAGGGCAACAGTACTAAACACCGATTTATCGCGCCTCGAAATGGTTATCATGGTGATACGTTTGCTGCTATGTCGGTCTGCGACCCGGTGAATAGTATGCACAGTTTATTTTCTGATACCTTAACCCAACAAATATTTGCCCCGGCACCTCAGACGCGTTTTGATAAACAGTGGAATGAAGACGATATAAAACCACTAGAGCAGCTTATTCAAACTCATCATAATGAACTTGCAGCACTCATCATCGAACCCATAGTACAAAATGCCGGTGGTATGCGGATTTATCATCCCGAATATTTAAAGCGCTGCAGGCAACTTTGCGACGATTACAACATACTTTTAATTTGTGATGAAATTGCCACGGGGTTTGGCCGCACAGGCAAATTATTTGCTTGTGAGCATGCTGATATCAGCCCAGATATACTATGCCTAGGTAAAGCGCTAACGGGTGGCTATATGACGTTGGCAGCCACTATTTGTTCTGAAGATGTTGCCCAAGGTGTATGCCAAGGTGAGCCCGGTGTGTTTATGCACGGTCCAACATTTATGGCCAACGCACTAGCGTGTTCTGTTGCCAATGCAAGCTTAAAGATCATTCAAAAAAATAATTGGCAGACACAAGTGTCTCAGATTGAACGACAACTGGATGTTGAGTTGGCACCTTGTATGGATTTAGAAGCAGTGGAAGACGTAAGAGTAATTGGAGCCATTGGTGTCGTGGAATGTAAATCAGCAGTGAACGTTGCTGAGCTACAAAAATCTTTTGTCAAACAAGGCGTATGGATAAGGCCTTTCGGTAAACTTATATATATTATGCCACCATACATTATTAACCCACAACAGCTTAGCCAGTTAACTAAGGCTATTTATAACGTATTAAAATAATCTGCAAACTTCTGGTTGGATGCGAATTCAGTGAAAAACGTCTGGGACTTGTTCACTTAACTGCTGTAATTGGGCTTGCAGCAATTGTGTGGCGGGATCTTTAGGGCACTTGCGAATAAAATATTGATAGTCTGCAATTGCCACTTGAGTACAGTCTAGTTGGTGTAATAAAAACCCTCTGTCTCTTCTTTCGTAAGGATCGTTGGGACATAAGTTGACTAATAGCTCCACCGCCATTAACGCTTCAGAGTAACATTTTTCGTTAATGTATGACGCTTTCAAATTATGCAGTAATCTAACAATAGTTTCATCACAGCTCGCTTCATGTAGCGCTTCTTCTGGCATTTTTTCATCTTCTATTTTATGTAAAATAGAAAAATATAAAGACTCAAGATCTTGACGGCTTAATTGCTTACCATTCAGGGGATCTAAATAAATCTCAGGGTAATGATTAAAACGACATTTAAGTAAGAAGTAACCGGGGAAGTTCACTCCACACACATCAAAACCTAGCCTTTTACCCATTGATTGAAACACAATAGCCAGGCTTACAGGAATACCAGTGCGATAATCAAGGACATAATCAAGCGAACTGTACTGACAGGAAAAATAATTCGTTTCATCACCACTAAAAGCGAGATCAACATAAAAAAACTGAATAAAACGTTTAAAATTTTCTGGGCTGGTATCAGTTGATCCGACATGTACTTTTGCTTGTTCAATCCACAACTCAACTTTGCGTTGGTAATCGTCAGGTTGACAACTGTCAGGTTGAAACATGCTTGCTAACTGCAAACTGGCCATCAGATAATCTCGCTTAGCGATAGCCTGTTTTAACTCTTTCACTTGTTTTACCCCACTAAATAAACTCACCTCTTTTTATCGGTTTATATGGAGTAACCTTTACTGTAAATAACAGTAAAATCACAAATAAATAGAAGTCTCTGTTAATTCATACATTATAAAATCTAAAATAACATAGCTTTTTTACTTACTGCCACCATGCATGCATAAGCAATCCAACTCAACGCACCTACTAAACCGATGCCCCGCATAAAACTGCTACGCCCAAGCTTTAACGCTAAGGTAACCATAAATACATACATCACCAAGGCTAACAACTTTTCAGTGATCCATGGATTTACGAACGGATATTGCTTAAGCATGACACACAATATAGCTGCACTGACCAGTAATATGGTGTCCACAACTTGCGGAAGAATTTTAAGCCACTTTTGTTCCAGCATATTTGATTGCGTAATGTTAAGAACAAAACGTAATAGAAACAACAGCACACTTAATACAATGGCAGTAAGATGAAGGTGTTTAACCACTTCATACATACTTAATAAACCTTAATTTTTAGGGATAACAAATTAACGTCAACTGGGAAAGCTAAGCATAATATCTTCGATTTCGTCGAGATTTTCTTGTAAAAATTCAACCATTTTAGGATCAAACTGTTGTCCTTTTTCGGAAACAATCACCTCCATCACTTTTTCAATAGGCCATGCTTCTTTGTAACTGCGTTCAGACCGCATTGCATCAAAGGCATCTGCAATGCTGGTGATCCTGCAAAATATATGAATACCTTCGCCAGACTTGCCCCTTGGGTAACCTTTACCGTTCCAATATTCATGATGATCACGGGCAATAAGTGCTGCTGTTTTGATAAGAGGCCGGTTAGAATCTTTCAATAAGTTGTAACCAATCTCTGCATGATTACGCACTGCTAATATTTCTTCTGCATCAAGGCTTCCTGGCTTCAGCATAATATTATCTGAAACTCTAATCTTACCAATATCATGCAATGGAACAGCTAAGCTTAATATTTTCAAATCTTGCTCAGACAAACCAGCTGAACGGCCTAAAACATCACAAATTTTTATCATTCGCTGGGTATGATTTTTACTACCAAAACTGGTCTCAATAGCATCAGCTAAACGTTCGATAATTTCTCGTTGTGTATCTTCAATATCTTTATTTAACAATATGTTATCAAATGCAATTTGCACATTCTGGGAAAATATTTCAACTAATTTCTTGTCAGTTTTGGTGAGCTTTCTGGGTAAGCCAGACATATAAAGCAACGAACCTTTCTTAGTTTTGCTATCACAATAAACCACTAAGTATTCATCTTCGCAGATCATGGTTTTATTTGCATAAGCTTGCTGACAAGAAATTAACTGGCGCCCACTGATCACTTCCTCAAGACGGTTGCCTGCTTTATTTTCGTACTCGCCTCTTCCTGTAAATACATAAAGTTCGGAGGAGTTGTATTGTTCTATGGGTTTGGGACCTGCAACGGCCGAGGTTAAATAAGCCGTATCTTTGGTGCCTCCTATTAAGGAAGCGAGTTGCTGAACTATGCCTTCAATAAAACTTTCTAAAGAATGAAGGCTAAAAAGATCAGCAGAAGCAGAGATGATTTTTTCTAAGCCATGTCTATTTTCTTCAATAACAATGATATCGCGATAAGAACGAAGAGCGGCTATGACCACTGTGAATAGCTTTTGTGCGGTCAACTCAGTTTTAGACTTGTAATCATTAATATCGTAATTAATGATTACATCACGTTCTGGCGCTTGGCCTGGCTGGCCTGTGCGTAAAATAATACGAGTAAAATGATTATCCATAACGTTTCTGATAAATTCAGCCACCTTTAGGCCTGAATCGTCTGTTTCCATGACCACATCCAGCAACACGACAGCTATGTCGTCATGCTCACGAAACATTTGTTTCGCTTGCTCACCATCGAATGCACTCAGAAATTCAAGATCTTTTTCTTGAAATACAAAGTCACCCAGCGCTAACTTAGTAACCGCATGCACTTCAGGCTCATCATCAACAATTAATACTTTCCACTTGCCTTGCAACTCAATTTCTTCATCAGTATCTTCGGCAAATAAAATTTCGTCAGACATAACATTCCCTTTAAACCAGCAAAAAACCAAGGCTAAGATTAACCAGCTAAAAACGCCAATAATTTATAACTTGTTTATGATAACGACAACTTAACAAAGAAACAAAATAATCCAATATAAAGCAATAGTTTAGATCAATTGCATCCTAAGGTAACACGGGGCAAGCCATTCAGGTCAGTTCCGCTTCTAATTTTATTAAAACCATGAGCTTTCAAAACATCGGACACTTGGTCACTTTGCTGATAACCATGTTCAATCACTAACCAGCCGTGATCTGCTAAATAATGCTTACTTTGAGAAATAATTAAGCGAATATCATCCAGTCCATCCACACCCGATGTTAAAGCACTGCTAGGCTCAAAACGCACATCACCTTGGTTTAGGTACCGGTTGTTGTTTTCAATATAAGGCGGGTTTGTCACTATTAAATCGAACCGTTGCTGTCTAACGGCAGAAAACCAATCACTTCGTATAAATTTCACCCGTTCGAGTTTATGCATGCTGGCGTTATCTTGGGCTAACGCAACCGCTTCAGTGCTTTTATCTAAACCAGTTACCAACCAACGAGGATTTTCAGTGGCTAACGCCAATGCGATAGCACCCGTGCCGGTGCCTAAATCCAACACTTTTGAATGTTCAGCTAAGTTGAGCTGTAAAGCTATTTCAACTAGGAGTTCAGTTTCAGGTCTGGGGATCAAGGTAGCTGGAGACACTTTGAGTCGCAATGACCAAAAATCTCGGTAGCCAATGATATGTGCTACTGGATGGCCTAATGATCTTTGCGAAACGAATTCTTGAAATATTTTCATTTGCATTTTATCTAGCAGTTTTTCAGGCCAAGTATGCAAATAAATCACTTCACGTTGTAAACAAGTTGCTAACAACACCTTGCTATCAATTGCAGCAGAATCATACAGGCCGTCATCACTGACACTATGAAAACTAAATTGCTCTCTGGCCCAAGATAATGCTTGGGCAATTGTGAATGACGAATTATCCAATATAATCTATTCGTCAGAAAGTGAAGATAACAAATCGGCTTGATGTTCTTGTCTAATGGGCTCTAAAACATTGTTTAGTTCGCCAGCAATCACATCGTCTAAGCAATATAAAGTTAAATTAATGCGATGATCGGTGACTCGTCCTTGGGGGAAGTTATAAGTTCGAATACGCTCTGAACGATCGCCACTGGCCACAAGGTTGCGTCGCGTAGAGGTTTCTTCGGCTTGGCGTTTATCTTCTTCTAACTGGTTCAATCGAGACTGTAATATAGCCATCGCTTTAGCACGATTTTTATGTTGTGAACGTTCGTCTTGGCATTCCACAACTATGCCCGACGGGTTGTGGGTAATACGGATGGCAGAGTCAGTTTTATTGACGTGCTGACCACCTGCACCAGAGGCTCTAAATGTATCAATTTTCAAATCAGCTTTATTGATTTCAATGGCTTCAGACTCAGGTATTTCAGGCATCACTACCACGGTACAAGCTGAAGTATGAATACGCCCTTGAGACTCAGTGTCAGGTACACGTTGCACGCGATGCCCGCCGGACTCAAACTTCATAATGCCATAAGAGCCATCACCTAATATATTTGCAATCACGAATTTGTATCCACCGTGATCACCTTCGTTAGCCGTAACCAGTTCGACTTTCCAGCCTTGTTTTTCTGCATAACGGCTGTACATACGGAATAAGTCACCCGCAAAAATAGCGGCTTCATCCCCCCCTGCCCCAGCACGTATTTCTACAAAACAATTACTTTCATCGTTAGGATCTTTAGGTAATAGTAGTAATTGCAATTCTTGGGTAAATTCTTCAATACTTTGCTTGGCTGATTTATATTCTTCTTGCGCCATCTCACGCATTTCGGCATCGTCTTCTTGCATCATTTCTTGCGCAGATTCAAAGTCTTTTTGGGCCCCCTGAAAATCACGAAAACACTTCACTACCCCTTCTAACTGTGAGTATTCTTTAGTCAGGCCTCTGTATCTGTCTTGATCCGCAATGACATCAGCTTCACTCAATAAAGCTTGCACCTCTTCGTAGCGCTCATCCAATACTTCTAACTTTCGTTGAACAGATTCTTTCATTATATTCCTGTACGCGGACTACATTTGCCGCTAATTATCTGATTTTTTTAAGGCTAATGCATCTTTTAGTAATGCTAGCTGTTCTGTATTTTGTTCAATAGCTGCATTTTTTAAGGCTTTGGTAGGAGCATGAATAAGACTATTAGTTAATTTATTGGCTAATTCAATCACTACTTGCTCAGCTTCTTTGCCGTCTGCTAATTGGTTTAGGGCTTTACTCACTAAAATATCGCGCTGCAGTTCACTTTGGTCACGAAATCCTTTTAATACGTCAATCGATGTTTGGCTTTGTTGCCAACGCATAAATTGTTGTACTTGTTTTGCCACCATTTCATCAGCAAGTGCTGCAGCATCTTGACGATTGGCTAAGTTTTTCTCTACTATTTGCTGTAAGTCATCCACTGTATACAGGTAGGCGTCATCTAATTCACCTACTTCTGCTTCAATATCACGGGGGACAGCTAAGTCTACTAAAAATATAGGTTTGTGCTTACGCTCTTTTAACGCACTTTGCACTAATCCTTTCCCTAAAATTGGTAATTGACTAGCGGTTGAACTAATGACGATATCAGCATCTTTTAAATGCTGAGGGATCTGCGCCAAAGTTAACACGGAGGCGTTCAGAGGTTCGGCAATTTTTTGAGCACGTGCTAATGTGCGGTTTGCGACGGTTAGCGATTTAACATTTTGTTCGTAAAGGTGTTTTGCCACCAATTCGATGGTTTCGCCAGCACCGATTAATAATACTCTGCTTTTTTCCAGTGATGAAAAAATATGTTTAGCTAATTGCACCGATGCATAAGCCACAGAAACTGCATTGGCACCGATATCTGTTTCACTGCGCACTCTTTTTGCTACTGAAAAAGTATGTTGAAACAGGCGTTCAAAATTTCCCTTGATCACCCCAGAATTTTTGGCATCATTAAAGGCTTGTTTAACTTGTCCTAAAATTTGAGGCTCGCCTAACATCATGGAGTCTAATCCACATGCCACACGCATAATGTGACTGACTGCATGCTGCTCGGTATACAGATAACTGTTATCTTGAAGTTCTTTTGGCTGCACGCCATGAAAATTAGCTAGCCAAGTGGCAATATTGTTTGTCTGCTTTTCATCAACTTGCGCATAAATCTCGGTTCGATTGCAGGTTGACAAAATCACAGATTCGGTTGCGCCTGTTTCTTTACGTAGAGAAGCCAGCGCCTGAACTATTGCATCGGGTGAAAAAGCTATTTTTTCACGTAATTCAATTGGGGCAGTTTTATGATTAATACCAAAAGCAATTAGGGTCATGGAGTGATTAGATATACTACAATTAATGTTAGACAGATTAATTTGCGTATTGTACGCAAAAGGTAAAACTATTGAAAGCAATGTCACTTGTATGTTCCTATTGCCTCAATCGATTTTTTCATTTGAAGAGTGTTATTCAAACTGTGTTAGTTAGCCGCCCCTGTATAAAACAAACTTTATCGGCCCTTATTCTTATCTTTTTTTTGACTGGATGTGCAACTTCTCCTCAGCCTACAGTTCTCTTAAATTCAACTGTTCACCAAATATCCTTAAACCAAGAAGATCGCTGGTTAATAAAGGGTAAAATCGGTTTTAAGAGTCTAGAAAAAAAACAAAGCGCTAGCTTTAGATGGCAACAAACACAACAACAATATCAACTCAACATGACCTCCATTATTGGCACATCAATTCTAAAGATGCAGGGTGATGAACAAAGTGTCACCTTAATGACTGATGATGAAACTTATCAAGATTCTGACCCTAGTCATTTAATTTGGCGTGTCACTGGTTGGCAAATACCAGTAGAAAAATTACGTTTTTGGATAAAAGGGCAACATCAGAAGCACGATAAGGTGATAACCAGTGAACAAGGCTGGGTCAGCCAATTGCAACCTAGCTGCAATAATTGCCAAAACTGGATAATTAATTACGACAACTATAAATTGATAGATAAAATTTGGTTGCCTCACAAAGTAGTACTAAATGATAGTCTCAACAATAGTCAATTGTTGATCCGTATAAATCAATGGGATTTACATGAATAACTCTCCTTTAAGTTGGTGGCCAAGCCCAGCCAAACTAAACTTATTTTTGCATATCAACGGTCGATACGAAGATGGTTATCATCAATTACAAAGTTTATTTCAAATACTTGATTATGGTGATGAGCTAGCTTTTGATGTTAATGCTTCTGATAAAATCACCTTGGCGGATCCGATTGCCGGAGTAGCTGACAAAGATAATTTGATTATAAAAGCTGCACATTTACTAAAAAATACCTTGCCAGATATTAAATCTAAAGGTTTGGGATGCAATATCTATCTTAGAAAACGATTACCTATGGGCGGAGGCATTGGTGGGGGTTCATCCAACGCAGCAACCACTTTATTAGTCTTGAATAAACTCTGGGATTGCCATTTATCTGAAGCAAAGTTAATCGAACTAGGATTAAATCTAGGTGCGGATGTACCTATTTTTATTCATGGAAAAACAGCCTTTGCCGAAGGTGTAGGTGAAAAGTTAGAACAAGTGAACCTTCCATCCAAAACATATTTAGTATTATTTCCCAATAGCCATGTATCTACAGCTGAGATTTTTTCCTTACCTAATCTGCCTAGGAATACTGCAAAAATTAACTTTAACGATTATAGTTTTGCTAATACTCGCAATGATTGCCAAGAATTAGTTTGTGAACGCGATCCGAATGTTGCAAAAGCATTACACTGGTTGTTAGAATACGCGCCGTCGAGAATGACCGGCACAGGCTCATGTGTATTTGCAATGTTTGAACATCGTCAGGACGCGTTAAATGTTCAAGCTTTATTACCAGAAAACAGTATAAGTTTTGTTGCAGCTGGGGTGAGTACATCCCCCTTACATAGTCAGATCCAAGTACAAGTTTAATAGTTTAATTGGGGTATAGCCAAGTGGTAAGGCAACGGGTTTTGATCCCGTCATCGCTGGTTCGAGTCCAGCTACCCCATCCATTTTATATAGTTAAACGCTGAGAAAGTCAGGTTTTGAACCGTCGTTAGTTCGAGTCCAGCTACCCCAGCCATGTTGATAACGTTAGACGCTGAGAAAGTCAGGTTTTGAACCGCGGTTTGTTGTTGGTTCAAATCCGGCAACCTAGGCAAATTCTAAAAGAGGCTGGAGTAGCAAGTTTTGATCCGTGACTACATCGTTAATCAAAACTTGCT
>Ga0307488_10000478_pt1 | contig 33060 bp, 19 predicted proteins | sample SB02metaG_FD_202248 | JGI IMG/M metagenome (GOLD analysis project Ga0307488, IMG submission 202248) | Sea-ice brine microbial communities from Beaufort Sea near Barrow, Alaska, United States - SB 0.2 | ecosystem: Environmental > Aquatic > Marine > Coastal | place: USA: Alaska | collected...
TGCATCACGTCAGCATGGACTTCGTAGATTCCTCCGGGCAGGGGTGGTTCCTCGACGGCGGGCAAACCTGGGAGAAGCATATCTAAGCGCATCTGAGGTGGTCGGAGGCGGCGCAGCCGCTTGATTGCAGGGAAACTCTTAAGTTCTTAGAAAAGCAGCCAGAACGTAATGTATATGGCCGCTTCCTTCTAAGTTTCATCCGGAGTCCCTATGTCCAACCCGAACCCGGTGGTTGATGTCAGCCTTCATGAGACGGCTCGACATCGCTACCTCAACTATGCCCTCTCAGTAATCTCTTCCCGCGCCCTCCCCGATGTTCGGGATGGCCTCAAACCCGTTCACCGTCGCATCATCTATGCGATGTACCACAACCTCAACCTCCGCCCGGAGGGCCGTTTCCGAAAGTCCGCCGCTGTGGTGGGCGAGGTCATGGCTAAGTACCACCCCCACGGGGACAGTAGCATCTACGAGGCGCTCGTGCGAATGGCGCAGCCCTTTACTATGCGCCACCCTCTGGTCGACGGCCAGGGGAACTTCGGCTCCATGGACGGGGACGGCGCGGCGGCGATGCGGTACACGGAGTGCAAGCTCCAGCCCTTGGCGGTTGATCTCGTGGAGGAGATCAAGAAGTCCACCGTAGACTTCCAGCCCAACTACGACGGGCAGCACTGGGAGCCAGAGGTTCTCCCTGTTCAGTTTCCCCAGATCCTGGTGAACGGCAGTGAGGGCATCGCGGTTGGGATGGCTACCCGCATCCCCCCGCACAACCTGCGGGAAGTCCTGGAGGCTTGCCTCCTGCTACTCGACAACCCTGACGCGACCGTGGAGGACCTTTGCGGGAAGCTGTTGGGGCCGGACTTCCCAACGGGGGGTCAAATCCTAACGACCCCGGAAGACCTCCTTGAAATCTACAAGGTCGGTCGTGGGACGGTGGTTACCCAGGCCAAGTGGCGGCTCGAGAAGCGGGGCCGGACTTCTCAGATCATCGTGTACGAGATTCCCTACGGTGTAAACAAGGGGACCCTGGTCGAGAAGATAGGCAACATCGTGGCGGACCGGAAGCTCCCAATGGCGACCGACGTGCGGGATGAGTCCGCTCAGGACGTGCGGGTTGTCATTGAGGTCAAGAGCCCGTCCGACGTTGACATCGTGATGTCGTATCTCCTTAAGAACACGCCCCTCCGCTCCAGCTTCCCTGTGAACCTGACCTGCCTGGTTCCCGGAAGTGACCCAAGCCTTCCTCTCGCACCCCAGCGGTGCGACCTGCGGTTGATCCTTGAGTCCTGGTTGAAGTTCCGGAACACCACCGTTCGACGCCGGTTTGAGAACGACCTTCGTAAACTTCGGAACCGGCTCCACCTCCTCGAAGGCTTTGAGACGATCTTCGCATCCCTTGATGCGGCCCTGAAGATTATCCGGGGGACCCCCGGCAAGAAGGCCTGTAGCGCAGCTCTCCGAAAGAAGTTCAAGCTGTCGGAGGCTCAGGCGGGCGTGATCCTTGAGACGCCGCTCTACAAGATCTCCTCCCTGGAGGAAACCGGACTCATGGGTGAGCTGGAGGAGGCTCGGACCAAGGCCTCGGGCATCGAGGCTATCTTGGGTGACCCTGAGAAGCTCTGGGGCATCGTCCGGGAAGAGCTTATTGAGGTTCACACGAAGCACGGCGAACCCCGACTTTCTGAGGTGGGTTCCCCTGCCCCGGCTCTCGTAGCCTTCAAGGCCGAGGACCTGATCCAAGATGAGCGCACTGTAGTTCTGGTTACACTCGGCGGCTGGGTGAAGCGGATGGCGGCCTACCGGGGCGAGGACCGTGTCCGAGTCCCGGACGGGGATGCCTTGGGGTGGGTTCTTCACACAACCACGAAGAAGCCCGTCACGTTCTACTCCAACCTTGGCCGAGCCTACACAGTCCGGGCTGTTGACATCGAGTACACCTCCGGCTCCGGCGACCCGCTTCAGAAGCTGTTCACCCTTGGAGACGGTGAGAGGTTGGTCGGCGTAACCGCCGGGTCCCCTGAAGAGTTCCTCGTGGCGATGACTAAGTCCGGGCGCATCCTGCGGTGCCCGAGTGAGTCCTTCGAGGAGGTCTCAACCAAAAAGGGTCGCCGGTATCTGCGTCTCAGTTCCGCCGATGACCTGGTCCTTGCGGTCTACCCGTGCGACGCGACTGAGAACGCCTCGGTTGCGACCACTGACGGCCACGTGCTTTGCTTCCCGCTGTCCCAGGCCCAGGAGATCTCCCCTGGAGGCAGGGGCTTGCTCGGGGTGAAGATGAAGCCGGGCAATGAGGTCCTCGCGTTTGAGCTGTGCAACGGTACAGGAGGAGTTGAGGTGTCCACGTCCGGGGGCCGAAAGGAAGTCGTAACTTCCCGGAAGTGGCCCGGTAAGCGTGGGTCAAGAGGCAAGCAAGTAATCAAGAGGGGATCTCTCGTCGAGTGGTCCCGTTCATTCCCTGTGGTAGTGACTACCCAAGACGGCAAGTGAGGAAAACCATGTCCTATAAAGCATCAGATATCCAAGTCCTTGAAGGACTCGAAGCAGTACGCAAGCGTCCCGGCATGTACATCGGAAGTACGGGCAGGGAGGGGCTACACCACTTGGTGTGGGAGATCGTTGACAACTCCGTCGACGAAGCGATCAACGGCCACGCCAGCAACATCGCCGTGACCCTCTCGGCGGATGGCCGGACCGTCACCGTGAAGGATGACGGCCGAGGCGTGCCCGTTGGGATTCACCCCACGGCGGGAGTCCCCGCCCTGGAGGTGATCTTCACCACCCTTCACGCCGGTGGGAAGTTCGACCAAGGTTCGTACTTGACCTCGGGCGGGCTGCACGGGGTCGGGAGCTCGGTGGTGAACGCCCTCTCCGAGAGCCTTGTGGTAGAGGTCCTCAGGGACCGCAAGCGGTATCGGCAGGAGTTCAGCAGGGGTAAGCCCACGACTAAGCTCAAGACGCTCGGAAAGGCCCGAGGGACCGGCACAACCGTCACCTTCACGCCGGACCCTGGGATCTTTAAGTCCCCCACGTTCGACCCGTCGTATATCCGGACCCGGCTCGAGACCAGCACCTTCCTAAACAAGGGTCTTCGAATCACCTTCACGGAAGAAGCCACCGGTGCGGTGGACGACTTCTTCCACGAGGAGGGGTTGTCGGACTACCTGGAATCCCTGGTCGAGGAGGCCAAGGCCCGAACCGCCTCCTCGGAGGCGTTCACCCTTGAGGTTGAGGGGGTTCCTCGAATCGACGTGGCCCTCACCTGGACGGACCAGACCAAGGAGACCTACCGGACCTTTGCGAACGGAATCTACACGGCGGACGGGGGAACTCATGAGAACGGCTTGAAGGAGGCGGTGGCCCGAACCTTCAAGCAGTGGGTAGACGCGGTTTCCGCCCCTATCCCGAAGGGCGTGAAGCTCACCTCGGAGGACATCCGGGAGGGGCTCATCGCGGTTTGCAGCGTGTTCATCGCGGACCCGCAGTTTCTCGGCCAGACAAAAGGCCGGTTGAACAATCCCGAGGTCCGGGGGATGGTGATGGACGCGGTTCGCCCAGCCCTCATGCGTTGGCTAAGGGAGAACAAGACTCAAGCGGACGCTATCCTCGCCCGGTGCGTGCTCGCAGCGAAGGCCCGTATGGCGTCAAGGGATGCCGTCTCGAAGGTCAAGCGGAAGTCGGCCGCAAGCCGCAAGCTCAATCTTCCAGGCAAGCTGGCGGATTGCTCCTCCTCCGACCCCTCCCGCTGTGAGCTTTTCGTTGTTGAGGGGGACTCGGCCGGAGGGTCCGCAAAGCAGGGCCGAAACCGGGAGCACCAGGCGATACTTCCTCTGCGTGGGAAGGTCCTGAACACTGAGAGCGTGACGCTGAAGGCTGTTCTTGCGAACAAGGAGCTTTCAAACATCGTGTCCGCCCTTGGCTGCGGTGCCGGCAAGGGCTTCGATATCACGAAGCTCCGGTACGACAAGATCATCCTACTGATGGACGCGGACTCGGATGGCCACCACATCGCGGTTCTTCTGATGACCTTCTTTTACCGGCACATGAGAGCCCTCCTCGACGCCGGGCACGTGTACGTGGCCCAGCCGCCGCTCTACAAGATTGCTCACGGGAAGAAGGTCTGGTGGGTTTCTGAGGAGAGCGAGAAGACTCAGGTTCTCGGTAGCCTCCCCTCGAACGCTCGACCAGAGATAAGCCGGTTCAAGGGCTTGGGTGAGATGATGCCTCAGACCCTGTACGAGACGACCTTGGACCCGGACCGACGGAGCCTTCTCCGGGTGACTGTCCCGGACGGAGCCCACGTCGAGACGGAGGGGGTTATCTCAGACCTCATGGGTCGAGACCCCCAGGCCCGGTTCACCGCGATCACCAACTGGATGTTCCAGGAGCAGGACCTCTCACTTTAGATGCTATCCCCGAAGTCAAGTGGGACCTCTTAGTTCCCGAAAGGACACCCTCGATGAAGCCCTCCGCAAAGAGAGTCGCCAAGGCGTACTCAAGCCCTCAAAGAGTGAAGTCCGCTGCTAAGGCCGGGGATGAGATCACCGTCGGGGACAAGGTCCGGATTCGGACCTCCCGGGGCGACGTGGAGGTGGTTGTCGCGGAGGTTACGCAAAACTACCGTGCGAGGAAGTTTCCCTTCCAGGTCCGGTTCGTAACCGAAGATGGTAGCGACTTCAGGGGCAAGCGACCCTCGATTTCCTACGCGCACACGTCGAACGCCAACACCAAGTACCTTGGGCGCTCCCGTAAGACGAAGATCCTACAGGAATCCCGCCAGCGCCGCGATGATATCGCGCAGCGGAAGCAGGACAAGGCATACGACGGGGCGGGTAAGCTCCGCGACTTGGGGCTGAAGCCCGGCGATGTGATCCGGTACCAGTACAAGAACACGACCGTGAGGGAGGTCGTCGGGGAGGTCAACTACCGGACCGGGAAAGTCGGCATCGAGCGGTTCACTGATTCCCAGAAGCGCCAGTACCTCGAGGACTTCCGCGCCCGCCAGGACTCTCACCAGAGGATTATGATGATCGATGAGATCTATATGGGGGGTGAGCTACGTTCTCGTGGGAAGCGCGGTCCCTCAAAGAGGACCTTGCGCTGGCTTCCCGCCAGTGGAATCCTCGAGGTTGTGAAGAGCTAACGGTTTCGAGCCTATCCCGAAGAAGATGTAGGAGGCCGTTCGATGCCCGAGTCAGAAATGTTTGGCCAGCTTGTAGACTTCGGGGCTCTCGGAATCTTCGCGGTGTTCCTTATTTGGCAGCACCTTCAAATGCAAAAGAGGCTTGACCGCATGGTCCAAGCCTTCCAGGAACAACTCCGAGAGATTGAGGCCAAGCATGAGAGGCGTGTTGAGGCTATGCGCCTTCGCTACGATGACGTGATCGACCGGGTTCGGGCCGACGGAGCCGCCTCAGTTGAGACGTGCCTCAACTCGAGGGACCTCCTGGTAAACCGGCTGGGGGAGGACATCTCGGAGCACACTCGGCAACTCTCGGCCACCCTTCAGAAGCAGGACCTCTCCATCTCCAAGATTGACGAAGCACTCGTAGAACTTCGGGCTTGCCGAGATAGAGTCCTGCGGGAGCCTCGCTGATGGCCCACGATGAGGACGCCAAGAAGACTCTCCAGGTTCCGTTCGCCTTGGCCCAGAACCCTGCGCCCAACCCGGCTACGACGGGCCAAGCCTACCAGGACGGCAAGGCTCTTCTATCCCAGAAGATAATGTCAACCTTCAGGGCGGTCCTCCCGAGCAACTACGTCGCTCAGGTCAACGGCCCCTGGTACTCCTTGCAGTTCCAGGCTATGGCGGAGCAGCTTGCTGAGATTCAGATCTCAGGAACCGAGGTCTACGCGGACTCCGGTTTCGACTTCACCCGGACGGACTTTCTTTGGCAGGTGATGGGGTCGTTGGTCTTCCCGGCTAACGGGGAGGGTGGGGAGATCCCGACTATCTCCGAGGATATCGCTTACCGCGAGTTTCTTCACAAGATGGTCCTGCTCTTGCTTCAGGGCGCAACAAAGGCCGCTCTCGAAGGCGGGCTGGAAGCTCTCGACCCCGACGTGGTAGCAACCATCACCGAGCGGTACCTGGAGGCTCCCCCACGGGACACTGACGGAGCCTTCACGATCGAGGATCAATTCCTGATCGACATCTTCATCGAGGGTTCGACCCCCAATACCTTTCCGGCGGACCCCTTCGTTCTCCAGAAGAATGCCGCCTTGGTGATCGCCGCCCTGAAGCCCGCCCACGTCTTCTACGGCTACTCCTACCTGTTCCGGGACGCCTTCGACAAGATCGCATCTGACGCAGGGGGCTTCTCTTTCGACCTCGACGCATACCACTATGCCGATCTCCGAAAGTGGTGCCTCGGGGCCAAGCGGGTCTCAGGCACGGGGGACACCCTGGTGAACCGGGCGCTGTTCTCTGATTCGAGCGTCTCCTTCTCAGAGATCCGAACGGGGGCAACCCTGACCCTTTCTGTAGGGGCCAACAAGGGCTCCTACAGGGTTTCCGGGACTCGAGCCCTACTTAGCGGGCTTGACGCCACCCCCCGCCCCTACGTCACGTCTACGGGCGATTCCGGGACCCTAACCGCCTTGAGCGGGGATACGGTTTACGACGCCTCTCAGGATTGGGGCGGGTTCGCACCCGGAACTACACTCACTGTCAGCTTGGGTCCGAACGCCGGGTCGTACCGGCTGGACACGGTCTTGGGGCAATACGGCGGTCCGATCGGGACCTTCGGGATCTCAGGTTCCGTAGTCCGGCTTTCCCCCTCGACCTTGAACCTCGATCGGAGAATGCCCTCGGCGGCGGCTTCCCAGGCCTATGTTGTTTCTGTGGACCGACTGGGTGTTCAAACCCCGAGGGTAGTGTCCGGTGAGGACTCAAGCCTCCAGTTCACCTTATGAGGGGTAAGCCATGACCGTGCCGGTAAAGACCTTATCCGCTCCGAGGGGCGGAGGTGCTTATGGGTTGCCGATGCAAGAAGGCCCGCCCAGCTCAGAGATCTTCTCGGGTTGGCTCGGCGTCAGTTCCGGTGCCTATGCGTGCCGTCTCCAAAAGCTCGCCTCTAATAGTTTCGTCTTATGTTGCCAGAACCCCATCCTACACCCGGTTGCGCCCCACCACGCGAGTGAAGAAATGATTAGCTCGGTTCAAGGTGTCCGTGGTGCCGGAGATATTTGATGGCGATTCACGATAAATACTTCCCTGGAACAGCGGTTTCCCGCTACCTCCCTCCGGGAGCCCGGTCGTACAGCGAGGCTTTGTATCAGAGCGGAAAGCCGGTACTTGACTCCGAGCTTAACCTCTCTCAGGAGCTCTCCGAGGAGATTCGCTCCCTAATCGAGGATCGGACGGTCACCTCGGGCTTCTTGCGCGGTCCGCTACCCACGGACCCGCTTCTGGAGTTCACGGACGGGTCCGCCCCCAACCAGCTTGGGATGGCCAAGAGGACTGCCCTGGTTGCGAACATGCCGGTCGTGGTTTCTTGTACCAACACCACTACCTTGAGCGAGAACACCGTTCAGTTCTCGGACGCGCCCCTGTTCGGGGGAGCGCCCCCAGATGTAAAGCGCACGGACTTTGTGTTCCTTGAGGTTTGGCGGTGCGTAGTCTCAGCGTCGCCCCGGGCGACGGCAACCACCACCGTTGTTACCAACGCTGACGTGGCTGACGGGGACCAGATCCTGATAAACGGTGTTCTTCTGACTGCCCGTGCTGCTGGTCCGGTGGTTGATGAGTTCCTCATCGGAGCCAGCGAGTCCTTGACGGCGGCGAACATCGCTTCTGCGATCAATGACCCTGGAAACTCCTTCGCCGGAATCTGCACTGCGGCAGCTGACGTATCGACTCCAGCGCAGGTGAACCTCCGGGCAGCTGACCCCTTTGCGGGTGCGGCCGGAAACGCGATCGCCCTTAATCTCGGCGCTTCGGCGGTTCCCGGGTCGGTCACTATCAACGGGGGGATCGTCCTCACCAGTTTCGGGGGCGGTGTTGACACCCCCAACAAGCCCTCGCAGACCACGATCTACCGAAACGGAAACGTCGATGCGCCCGCAGCGGTGAACCTTCCGGATCAGATTGAGGACCCGGTCGTCGGAGCCGAGTCCACTCGGCGGGTTCAGGTTCAGTACCGCATTCGGGTCACGGGCTCGCCCGAGGCTGTAAACTTCAAGCAGGAGAACGGGTTCGACAACCCGAACGTCCTCGCGCAGGGCACGCAGGTCTCGCCCGTCGCGACCTACCCCTTCGTCCCGGCTGACGGAACTACCGTGAGTGCAAGCTCCTCCGCTTCTGCCTACCAGACCGTGGATCCGGGACTTTGGGTCGCCGGAGACGGCACCCTTGCCGCCGCAAATGCCTTGGGTACTGTAGACGGCTACGTCTACGCGATTCCCGTATGCTTCGTCTTCCGCCGGAATAACGCCTACAACGGTGGCGCAGGCGGAGGCTTTGACCCGCTGAACAACACCAACGGCGGGCTGCCCTCTACGCACCCCGGGTTCGTGAACCCTCAAATCGGAACGATCCCTGCGGGGGACTCTGACCGGCCCGACAACCGCTTCTACGACATGCTCCTCCGGGCTGACGTCCTTGACCTTCGCCGCCAGGTTGTACCCGGTGGGCTGGGCCTCAAGGAGGAGCTCGAGCGGCAGATGACCGCCCTCCTCGACGGCACGCTCCAAACTTGGGCTATCGACGCCGCTGACAAGCAGGTCCTCGGAGCAGGTTCCGGGGATGTGGGCACGAGGTTCCTCGTTTGCAACGAGGTTGGCCGAGACGCAGGAGCTGGGGGAATTGGCCCCACTTCGGGGGATACCTCCCGAGGAAACACAATCGCCAACTTCGACCACATTCGGCGCAGGTTCGCAGACTGGCCGGTCGTCGAACGTCGGATCTTCCCGATTCTCCCGACAGACAACCAGGTGGACCAGCCTGGTAAGTGGGTGGACCAGGCGAACCCCACGTGGCTGACTTGGAACGAGGGGGATGTAATCAACATCGACCTGGATTCCCTCGACGCCACCGGCACCGGGAACTGGCAGGACAACCCGTCGGGAGCCCCGTTACCAACGGGTGCAGTCTCGAACCTTTGGCCCCCCGGAACTAAGATTACTGACGTCTTGCGGATCACCCATGACGACGGGCACTACACCACCGCGATCTCCAAGGTTGTCCAGCTTGACGCCGTGACGGGAATAGGAACTAACCACGTTCAGTTCCGCCTTGCCCTGAACCAGCGTCAGGCGAACGGCGGCCTTCTCGCGACCCCGGACTACGACCTGGTGAGCTCAAACCTCTCAGGGGATAGCGGTTCGCCACGGCGAATCTGGGTGGAGCTTGAGATCACCTACCCGGTGGGCTCAGGCACCACCGACACGGTGGACGAGACCCTCTCCCCAAGTCCAACCGTGTACTCCTACGGCACTGCTATCGAGAACCAGTCTTCTCAGCGGCCCTCGGACTGGGAGACCCTGCCGGCACCGCAGTACCGGACAAGCTTCCGGGAAGTGGACCTGGAGTACATCGCGAACAATATCGCCGCTCCCGGGACCGGCGCGACGATCACGGACACCGTTGTTTCGGACGGGCCTTTGGATATCCGTCTTCCTCGCCGAATCCACGGAAACAAGACGACCACCGGGACGGCTACGGACCAGCAGACCACCTTTCCCCGGGCAATCGACTCCGCGACAACGGAGTACGGTTCCTCAAGCCGCCTTGTGAAGCTCCAGGGGGCGCAACCCTTGTCAGGGGCCGGGCAGACCCAGGTGGCCGTGTCCTACTATGCTCAGGACCCGATTCCGAACTCCGGTGCCGTTGGGTACCAGCTTTCATGCTACTTCCGAAGCAACGCCCCCCAGACGGTCGGCGTTCAGGCAGGCGCTCCGGTTACGTGGCCTCTCCCGAACCCGGTTTCGCTCACCCCCTTGGTGATGTCCCGAGACCTCTGGACCGCGAATGCCGGGGCAGGCTCCGTGGATATGGGCTTCCCCTACGCTCGACCGATGGACCAGATCGCGGTGAACGGGAGCATCCCCCTATCGGAATTCCCGGCGGAGTGGGCTCTTGAGGCCACCTCTCACATCTCGGTCGGGGACTTTGACGCGGATACGGGGCTTCTTAACCTCCACCAAGTGGTCGCAGCCGACCCGAACGCGGACGCGACCTTCAGCGATCTCGGGGTTGACCCAGAGTTCAGAGCCTCCTACAAGGTTTCCGACAACACTGCCTACCGGCCAACCGCCATGGCTCAGCCCCTCTCAGGGCCAGTAAACCATAAGGTCTGGTTCCCCTTTCTTGCACGGGCAAACGCCGATGGCGTTCTCTGGCGGGCCGGGGAGGTTCTTTTGGTGGTGGTGTCAAGGTACGGGAACTTGGATTCTGACAACACTATTCGCTTCACAGATACAGACAACAAGACATGCGCGGCCATATACCGGACACGCGGTCTCTTTATCTTGGCCTCGGAGTAAGCAATGCCGCGCAAGGTAAATCCTGGAGATATCGTCGTAGGAAAGGGCCGTTTGCCCCAGGGGACCGTTGCGGACAACTCCCTTCGGACGCCCAACCGTGACATCGACCCGCTTCGGGTCCACCTTCAAGACCCCTCACGGGCCCACATGGCTTCGACCATTGGGATTGTCGATGCGGCGGGCTGCTATGTAAGTGACGAGGTAGAAGGCGCACTCCAGGAGATCTGTTCCGGCGGAGCCGCAGGTCGCCTCAACGGCTTGGTTGCCGGGGGGACGTTCAATGAGACTTTCCCTCACGTAGGGGCGACACTCTCCTTGGTCGCCGGAACCGAGGTCCTGCTGTGGCCTGCGGTTCTCGACTTGGCCGGAGCCACGGTCGACTTCAGCGCATTGCCGACCGGCGTGTACTTCATCTATGTCGACGCGGACTCGGCAAGCGCCACGTACCGGACCCTGGTGGCCAGCACGGCCCTCCCCGAAGTCGAGACGGCTGCCGGCATCGAAGATGTGATGATCGCGAAGGTTGCTTGGCAAAGCGGACCCACGACCCTTAACAACCCCCAGGACGCACGGTTCTTTGTTCGGAACCTCGACCGCAAGGTTGAGTACTCCTCCCGCCAGGGTGAGAACGTAGACGCCTGGTCCGAAGGCTGTTTCGCCACCCTCGATGCCGCCTTCTTCTGGATGGAGAACTACGGGGACGCGGGAACGAGTGAGGAGGAGAAGGGGACGATCCTAATCCGGGGAACCCACGAGCTCTCCGCGACCGCGAACGTACCCACGAGCTTCCTGAGGTTCGTGGGGGACGGTGAGGCCATCATCCAGCCAAGGAACGGGTTCGCCGGAACCGCGCTCTTCAGCGTGCAGGGGAAGTCCAAGGTCACCTTCGAGAACCTAACCTTCAACGCCCTGGTCGCAGGTCTCACCGCGATCACGGCGAGTGGGGCGAACTACGATCAGATCGAAGTTCTCGGCTGCGACTTCATCTCCGACACCGGGGACAAGTTTGTAACCGCCGTCTACATCACGGCAACGCTCGCGATAGGCTGCTTGGTCCGTGACTGCAAGATCACCGCAACCCCAACGGCGGGCAAGGGCGGGATCCTCACCAACGGGACGAGGGACTTCCGGGTCGAGAACTGCGAGTTCTTCGGGCCGGGTGCGGGAACCGCAGGCTCCACGGGGATCTATCTTGGGGAGGTCTCAACGAGCGTTGACACGGTGATCTCCAACTGCCGCATCGAGGACTTCGAGGTCGGTATCACGCTGAAGTCTGCCCAGGCTGTGAAGATCACCGACTGCTACATCCTCGACGTCAAGCAGGGCATCGATGCCGAGGTTGGATCCAACCACGACCTTACAGTTTCCGGGTGCACCATATCCGTTGAGGACACCAGCGGTCTCGTCGGGGTGGCGGTCTCAAACTCGAGGGACATTAACATCTCGGACAGCCGGGTTTACAGCCCCCGGGTTGCCTACGGCGCGGACACCCCTCTCGGCATCTCGGTCGTTCCGGCGGTCGGGAGCCCCTTGAACCTTCGGGTCACGGGCTGCACCATCGAGGGCTTCCAGGATACGACCACCCACCAGGGCCAGGGGCTCTTGGTTGCTCAAACGTCCCCGAACTACGCCGAGAACGTCACCGTCACCGGGAACGTGTTCCGGTCGAACCCGGTTTCATTTTACCGGGCGAAGGGTTGCATCTTTGACGGGAACGTCGTTGACGGCGTCCGGGACAGCACCGCGATCTTAACCGACAACTGCCACAGCCTCGTTATCTCGAACAACACGGTTGGAAGTTTCGCATCCTCCCCCGTGTTCTCGAGGACCGGCATCCTGGTCCGGGCCGAGAACGCTGGGGGATCCAGCAGTGGCGTGGTCATTTCCGGAAACACGGTCTCCCACGTGAACCACGCCACTTCCGGGACGGCGCGGGGGATTTACCTGTACGGCGCGGTCCGCCAGTTTGAGATCCTTGGAAACTCGATCACCGGCCTGAACTACGCCCCGTTCTTACCCAGCGCAATCGGAATCCTCGTCGTCAGCTCGCCGGACGGCCAGCCCCGTGGCGGAACGATTTCTTCGAACACGCTCACCTCCCTGTACGACGGAATCATCGTTCAGGGCTGGCGGTTCCCGGATTTCACGATCAGCCCGGTTCGGGATCTAATCGTCACAAGCAACGTCTTGAGCTTCATCGTTCACAACCAGGACACCCTCTCCGACACCTTCGACGATATCGGGACGAAGGGAATCGGGTTTGAGTACTGCGATGACTCGACCGTCGTTGAGAACCGGATTGGGAACCTCGGCGTCGCGGTAGACCTCACGGGTGCCCCCGTTGTAGTCCCCGGAAACGTCTGGATCGTAGGGCTCTACTTCCGAGACTGCCTCAAAAATGTTGAGGTCGCCCGAAACCAGTTCCTCCACCCAGTCTCCGCCGGTATCGGGTACACAACCGGTATTTGGAGCAACATCGTCTCCAATGCTGCTGGCGCATCCGTCTCCTGCACCCAGATGACGGTCGTAGACAACCGCCTCGAGTTCGATAGGGCAACGTCCGTCGACAAGGTTGGAATCGTCTTCACGGGCCACCACGCCGCCGTCGGTATCACCGCGAGGTACGCGAACCTCCGAGTACTCGGCAATAGTATTCAGGTCCCATCTACCAGCCCCGGGCTGAAGGTTGGGATCCTGTTCTCAAACCAGGACCTCACAGGAGCCCCTGTGGGGGCGTACCTTAGTGACGTGAGGGTTGAGGGAAACAAGGTTGAGGGGTTCCGGGAAGGCGGAATCGTCTTCTCGTACGACTCCGACGCCGCGACGGTTGTGGGCGAAATCCTCGAAGAGATCGTCGTCGACGGCAACAAGCTCCAGGCCTTCGCGCCCACCGGAGCAGAGGTCGGGGCCGGGGTTCTGGCGCAGATTCGGTCCAGCGCCACTACAACCGCGTTTGTCTACAACCTGAACATTAAAAACAACTGGATCTCCGCGTACGACCACGGGGTGTCCCTCTCGATAGAGAATGGCGGGTTCTCGCCGGCTCTGCGGGAGCTTGAGGTCTCGGGGAACACTCTCCGGGCAATCGTAGCAGGTCCGAACGTCCCCACCGTCGGGACCCTTGGTATAGCTGTTAAGCTCGACGGGGCTTTCGTCCAGGCCGTCCAGGGGATTCGGATCCTGGGTAACATCCTGCGAGACCTCACCGCCGACTGCAACGTGGCTGTGTCCCTTGACCTCGGCGTTGCAACCCCGGTTCAGGAGGTCTTTATTGAGGACAACAAGATCCGAGGGCGAGGGGGTCTCCTCGGCGTCGCGGGCGTCGTAGACGTCTCAAGCACGGGCAGCGTGGTAACTGACACGAGCTTCTCGGACTTCTCAGTTTCTCGAAACGAGGTTGAGCTTTACAGGGCTCCGACTGGCTCGGGCCTCGCGGTCAAGCTGAACCTGGCCACCAACCTCAAGCGGTTCCAGGCCAACGGCAACCTAATCCACTCGTCCGATTCGGGAGCCTCCCCGGCGTTCTGGTTCTTCAACAACGGGCAAAGCGCAGCCGGGGTGACCGTCGAGGATGTATCGTTCCACGGGAACACCTGCCTTGGACCCGTGTATTTTCAAACTGCGAGCACCGCACTGGTTAACCTGTCCGCCCAGGGCAACACTCTAACCAACATCTTGACGCTCGTCTCTGCGTCACCCCAGGCCTGCTTCGGCGCATCTATTTCGGGTGGCTCGGGACCTGCGTCGCTCGACGGCCTCCTCTTTCAGGGAAACACCGTCAGCGGTGTTCATGTCGGGTTCAGCCTCGAAGCCCAGAACTCCACCGACGTTCGGAACGTCCAGGTTCTGGGGAACACGATCTCCAAGCAGTACGCCACTACGGGGGCGGTTCCGGGTTGGGGCATCAGGCTCGACCAGACTCTCGGTGGCGCAACCGGAGCCTGGTCTTCGGTGTCAATCAGTGGGAACGACATTTCCGACACCCCGGTTGGAATCTCCGTCGACCTCTATGAGCCTGCCGCCACCGGCTGGAAGGTTGACAACAACCAGTTCAGGAACCTCGACTACGATGATGGCCCCCTGATTGACTTCTTGTTCGGGGGGCAGAACCCAGCCACCGGCGGGAGCATCGAGGGCTTCTCGTTCTCGAACAACCAGATGGTATCCTGCCCCCCTTCTAAGACGTACCCGCTCGTGTCCCTGGAGCCGCACACCCCCTTCGTAGCAAACCCGAGCACGGTCCACGCGGTCAAGTTCGACGGTAACAGCACCACCCTCTGCGGCTCTACGAACGCAGCGGGCTGCCCTGGGCTCTACGTGGACCTCCAACCCTGGTCCCAGGTCGGTGAGAGCTCCATTTCTGGCAACAGCATAAGTACCGGGGATCCCAGCCTATTCATTACGAACGCCATCGAAGTCGTCCTTCCGACGTCTCAGACGAACACGTTCAAGTGTGACTCCAACATCATCAGCAACCCCCAATCCTACGGGATCAAGATTGATGGGGGATCCTCGGACGGGATGTCCATTTCGGACAACAACATTCGAATGAGAATCGGCGTGGCTCAGGCCTTCGGCATTTACTACGGGGTGGCATCCACAGGAACCCCCCAGATCAAGAACGCTTCGATAAGCCGGAACACGGTTACCGACCTCGGCTCGAACACCGCCCTTGGAATCTTCATTGGATCCGTCACTGGTGGCGTCCCAGGGAGTGTTTATAACATGAAGGTCTGCGATAACCAGACCTTCAACACCGACGGGGCCATTGAGATAAACTTCGGAAGCGGCACTTATGGCTATTCCCTGTCGAACGTGGAGGTTGACCGAAACCAGCATCAGGTTGATCCCGGGATCGTGACCGGACAGGTCCACACCTACGGCTTGGAAGGTCGGGCCGTCGATGGTCTGAGTGTTTCGGGCAACGGCTCCACCCTCCACCACTACGACACCGCCCAAAGCGGGATCCGTGTGAATGTGGTCGCAGGGGCAAACTCAGTCCGGAACATCTCCGTGGACCGCAACAAGGTCCTGGCCTTGGACACCGTTGCCGGGACCGGGTCGGGGGTCCAACTCTGGGTCCTCGGGTCGGGGGCCCAGACTGACTTTTCGGTGAGCGGAAACACCGTCCGGGGGGTTTGCGAGTACGGTATACAACTTTCCCTGAACGCCGCCGTAGATAACACCGTTGCCTACGTGAGCGTTGACAACAACAACGTGTTCACCCCCTCGACTTCTAAACTCGCCGGAGCCGGGGACTACGCAAACATCTCCCTGGACTTCGGTCTCGCCGGGAGCTGGCCGCAGCAGGTCAGCGTCTGCAACAACTTCTCGGAGACCGCCGTCACGCCAGCCGGGGGCGCGGCCCTCGCAGACCAGCGGTACAACTTCTGGTTCCGCCAATCCGCATCTTTAAACAACGCCCTCGACTGGCGCGTCTGCGGGAACCATGCTCGTGACAACGCTAACGTGATGCGGGCATCCGTCCGGACCGAGGCCAATGTAGGCCAGGACTCCTGGTTCACCGCCAACAACCGGCCCACGGCGTTGTTCTGCACGAACAACATCTCCAACACTGCGGGTGCCCTTGACCGGGACACCTGGCTCATCCAGAGTCCCCCGAACACGTCGTGGGGCCAGAGCGCCTACTTCGTTAATGACAACAACTTGGCGTACTAAGGAGGTCCTATGTTCGATGTGAACACCGCAGTTTCTACTTACATGAGGCTCTACAGCGGGTTTCCCCCAGGGGATGCCGCGACCGCCGCTTTCAACGCCATGTCCAGGGGCGGCTGGGAGGCGGACGTCTTCACCCTGGCTGAGCGGGGGGTTATTCAAACCGACCTCGCCGCCCTGGTGCCGTCGGACGTTACCCGCGTTCTGGAGGTAGGCTGCGGTGAGGGGGGCTTCTCCGGGGCGCTTGACGCCGCCGACCCGAGCATTCCCTACCGGGGCTTGGATCTTAGCATCGAAGCCGTAGAGGCCGCTGCTACAGCCTTCCCCGCCAAGGAGTTCTTGGTCGGGAACCTGTGGGAGTACTGCCTGGCGGCAACTCATGATTGGGACTTTATCGTCTCCCAGCGTTGCCTCTTTGAGGATACCGCTCCCCCAGGGGACCGGGAGCTCATTCGCCTGCTTGACGCGATGGCTCCCCGGGGTTTCGCGTTCGTTTGCCCTGAAGACCGGGTTCAGGGTTCAGGGTTCCAGGAGGGTCTGGCCGCAGCTCTGGCCGCTTCCACGGGGGTCGTAGCCCACCGCTTCACCGGGGTTGAGCCGGACTTCGGAACGGACATGACCGGCTTGGCCTTAGTGTACCTCACAAGGGCTGGGACGAGCACCGTGGCTCCGCCGGTAAACCCTCGGTGGGCTTCCGTTAAGACTGGAGGGTTTGAGAAAACCCGCTCCAGGACGGCACAGTCCACCAAGATTCGAAGCGGGACCGCTGATACGGACTACAAGACCGTCACGGCAGACGCGAACGGGCTCGTTTCGGGCACGGTTAGCAAAACCTTCGCTCAAGCCCCGGACCAGTCGGAGTTTACGAAGTTTCAATCAAGGGTTCAGCAGAGCGTGAACCGGTCCAGGAGCTGATACATGGATGTCGTAGCAAACTTGGCGTCTATGAAAGTCGTCACCACAGACTTTTCAGCCGCCCAGGGCGTGGATACGCGCACGAACGGGCACTTCACCCTTCCGATCCCCTACTCGGTCGGCCTCACGGTCGATAGTGCCTCGTACATCCTCCCCCAGAACGCAGGCAGCCTCCCGAAGAAGGCCGTGGCCGAGTTCCTCGTTCGGTTTCCGATGTACGATCACGCGCTTTACAACTTCTTCCTCGAGGACTCGGACATCACGGGCCTCGATCTAACCGCCGCAGCGCCGCAGCCAACTGCCGCGACGGTGACTCCACCAGCGCCGCCCTGGGCCGCACACGTTCCCGGCTCCGTTCCCCGTTGTCAGACAGGCCGTGGGATCGGCGGCCTCCCGCTTGGGGCCTCCCCGAACTCGACCGCAATGCTTCCGCTCAACAACTCCTCGGGGAACACGACCTTCGGCTGCATTATCACGGACACCGTTGACATTACGGCTCTCAACCCGGCCAGCCCCGGAACCGATGAGGTGATGCTTTGGTGGGACCTGGCTACGTTCGAGACCAGCGAGGACGTCCTTTCGGGGTTCGGAGCGACTGCGGGGCTTAACACCCCAGCTGGCCGAAACATGAACCGCCAAGACCCCGAGCTTTCAGTAGCTGGGGTTGGCGTTTACGTCTACGCCTCTAACGACGATGGGGTGTCTTGGTACAGGGTAAACTACCTTGAGCCGATCGACCTCACCGTCGCCGGAACCCTAATGAGGTTCGCATTCATCAACACCACCGGCCAAAAGATTCACCTGATGGGCTTCGCCGCCCTTTTCCCGAACCTTATCCCGTGAGGTTCGCGTGAATAGCGTCAGCGCAGATAGCCTCGAAGGGGAGGTTCGAGGTCGGTGGGCGAAGGCTCGCAAGGAAATGTACCGAGGAGTTTTGAGGGACCCCCGCTCCTCGGACCACTCGAAGAGGGTTGCCCGGGAGAAACTAAAGAGTGTCTCGGACCTTCCGACGGTGTCAAGCCTATAAGGCTCGAGGGGTACTGTAGAGCCTCGGCCTCTATCGGAGATAGACATGGCACAAGATTTTGGAAACGGCGTGAGCCGAACTCTCTCAGCCCTTCAAAGGCAGTTTCAGCTTGTTGTATGGCAAGCAGGGAAGCCGCCCTTGGACTCAGAGTTGAACCTGGCTCAGCAGACCGAGATGGAACGTCTCGCGAACGTCGTTCGTTCAGAGATGCCCTCGGGCTGGATGTCGGACCCGCTCAACTCGGACCTCGACTTCGTAACGGACCCCGACTGGAGCAACTGGTTCAAGGTCGGTCGACCGGTTTCAGGCGACACTCAGCCTGTTCTCTGGGCCAACGTGAACGGCTGGGTAGTCCCGGTGACCGGAAGCGGCGTCGTTGACGGGGACCCCTCCAACCGGGTGAACCTGTACCCCGCTCCGTCGACGGATGCCCGAATCGACTTGGTGTTCCTTGAGGTTTGGCAGGCTCAGCTGGCCCCCAACCCGAGCACCCTCAACAAGCCCTCCGCCTCGACCCTATACAAGTGGGGCAACTCGGAGTTCGGCGGAACGAATATCACCGACGACATGGAGGACCCAACAATCGGGTTCGAGACCACCGAGCGGGTCCAGCTCCAGTACCGGCTCCGGGTCGTTGGCGCCGGCACCGGCCTCGGCGACTCCGTGGACCTCTCCACGTTCCCGGACGGCCTCGATGACCCGAATGTTCTCGCCCAGGGTGCGGCTTCCGCTCCCTTGGTGGGTCAGATCTGGGCCAACATGGGCGACACTCTTGGAGATCCCGGTCTCTGGCGCTCCGGAAACGGGGACGCTTCCAACTCCCTCAACACCGTAGATGGGTACTCGTACGCGATCCCCCTGTGCGCGGTTTTCCGGCGCAACACCACAGCCTTCGTCGCCCGAACCGGAGCGGGGAATGCCGCCCAGAACGGCTCCCTAAACCGGAACCCCTACGCCACCGCGATCACGGCCCCAGTTGAGGGCACTCGGACGTTCACGACCGTAACCCTCACGGCTGCCATCGACGAGACCGACACGGGAGCCATCCAGGTCGAGGGTCTCTCGGGCTCTGGGCTTGACAACCCGGACCTGAATTGGGCCAACGTCTTCCTGAAGTTGGACGACGAGGTCATTTACATCGAGTCGGTTAGCACCACGTCAACCCCTGGAACGATCACGATCCGTGCCGCGAACGGCCGAGGCCGAAACGGGACCCAGGCCGTTCCTCATGATGCCGGGGCCAAGCTGGCGTTCTTCATCTTCCGTCCTGACGGCAAGACCGCTGACATGATCACCCCCGAGGACATCCTCGACCTTCGGAAGTCGGTCTCCCCGGGTGAGTGGGACTACCAGGCTCTCCTGGCGCACAACCTTGGAAAGCTCTTCGAGAACAGCCTCCAGTCATCCTACAAGCAGGCCTCCGGGTCTGACACCCAGGGTCCGGTTGTCTTGAGCGTTGACACCCTCTGGGCTAACGGCGGGTCAGCGGTCCCGAATCAGACCACGGCCCTTGACGGCCCCGACGGAATCCGGACTATCTTCTCGGATGCCTCCACGGTCGAGGACGCCTCGATCATCATGATACCCAACACCGGGGCTCCTGGGTCCACGGCTGCTGTTGCAGACTTCACCGCAGCAGCCTCCTCGTGGCCTGCGGCGGGGTTCTTCCCCGCTGGGTTCCAATCTGACGGCGACGGTTGGACCGATCAGACCGTGATCGAACTTAACATCGGCGGCTCCGACACCAACGGCGGGGCACGAGCGACGGTTCGGACCGCAGCAGACAACCGCTTCGTGCGGTTTGTAACTCCCCGGGAGTACTGGTTGAGCCGGGATGACGTTTCGGGCAGCCGCAAGGGTGGGACCCAGACGCCCTTCCAGCTTCGGTTCCTCGGAGAGTCCTGGGGTGATCCCGCCGGTGGGGCGGAGACTCTCGCTGACCACCCGGGTCCGATGTACCCGATGAAGGACTCCAACTTCGAGCGGCCCTACCTCGTCCTCGGCGGAGTTGTGAACTCTGACCTAATCCTAAGCACCGCCGAGGCCATCGCTGGGGGCTCCTCGGTTGGAACTTACAGCACGGTTCGGTTTATAACGGACTTCGACACCCCGGGGTCATGGTTCTCATCTGCCCCTGTTAACAACTCGGCCCTGACTGGGATCACGAACCTTCTTCTGCACGGCTCTCGGAACCTCTACGACCTGCTCACCGACGGCGGGAAGGATCCTTCCGGGGAATCCTCCGAGCTTTACATCGTTCTCACCGGAAGTTCGCTCGCCGGGAATACCGGAGTCTTCCGAGTTATCGGCGCAGGAACCGTTGGGTACACTACGGTTTCCGCTGCACTTGGAACCGACGTCGTCGTAAAGCGGGTCGGAGAAGGCTCTGCCAACCTCACCGCCGAGTCCAACCTCACCGCCGAAGTCCGCTCCCAGTACACCCACACAGAGGACGGCAGTCTCACCGGCAACGGGGCTTCCGCCCTGGTCGTTCTAACCGACCTTTCTGCGGTCGCGGGAGGCGCAGCGTCCCCCTGGACCGGAATGGTCACCCAGCCGGTACAAACTCAAGCCGTTCTCGACACCAAGGTTCTGTACGGGCCAAGCCGTGGCGGTGCTTCCCGCGTCCCAAACAAGATCGATCAGGTCGCTCTTGTTGCCGCAGCTTCTGGAGTGGAGTTGGTCCGGGAAGCCCCTACGGCAATCGACACCAACTTCGACAACGAAGCCGGGGTCCCGGCGGGGGAGTACTACTTCCCATCCAGCTACCTTCAGACCTGGAACCGTCTCCCGAGTCTTGGCTTGGCCGCCCCGTATGCCCCGGCCTACGGGGACGGGAACTACCTGAAGGAGAATCTCCGAGAGTGCGAGATCTTCGAGGATCGCGCCTCTAAGACTTTGGTGATCCGACCGTTTCAGCGAACCGCCATCGCACTAAGGCGGAATCAGGTCTCTTCCGGAACCCTGATCCCGCCCACCTACACGGCGGGACCCTTTGGCGGAAACGTCGACGGCGGGAACCTTTTCATTGGGACCCACAACGTAGGCTACTCGGTTCCGTGGGAGTTCATGCCCCGCTTCGGACGGCAGGACATCCCGTACCACCAGACCACCGGAACCACCGGGCCGGTTTTCGTTGGGATCAACCACCTCTTCGGGGACTCTCAGACAAGTTCGGATGACGTGTTCCGGGTCGTCGGTGGCGTTTCCAACGCTGCTGCGGTCGAGTCCCTCTTCATCCAGACCGGGTCAACCTCGGGCCGTGACTATGGCGAATACTTCGCCATGGGTGCCTCATACGGGTACCAGGGCCGGATCTACGAGGATGTGAACGCCTACTCGTCGGACCTCTCCCACAAGGGGATGAAGGGGATCCAGCTTCCCCCGTTCCTCGGGATCGCCCGCGTCTATGGCGTCTACGACCGCCGGGAGTTCATGCCGGGGGGCCAGGGAGCCTACAACTCTGACCGGGTCACCCCGAGCGCCGTCGCGGGGCTCCCTAAGAACCTCCTTCGAACAGACGCGGACAAGCAGACCTTGTTCATCGTTAAGGACGGGGCCGAGGACGTCCTTCCAGGGGCCGACGCCCACACCTACGTTGTTCCCGAGGACGTTATCGACATCCGGCTCTCAGGGGACTACGTCCCGTCGGACTCCTTTGAGTCTATGGAGTTTGTGGTTGAGTGTGTAGTCTTCGGGTTCGCCTCGGGCTTCATCAACAAGAACAACTATGTCCTCGGCCGGAACCTTCTCCCAGACGGGACCGCCGTAGGTACCCTTGCTCCCCTCGCAAGCACGGTCTCGGCGATCCTCCCGCTGCCCCTGCCCTACAACAATCAGGTGTACACGGTTTCGACGAGGACGGTCTACCAGGGTGACCCTTACATGACACGGGACGGGGCAACGAAGACCGTCTCCGACTACATGACCCGCTACGGGCAGATCCAACAGGCAAATGCCTTCGGTCTGACGGACTCGATTCAGCAGTACGATAGCACGGCCAGCTACTCACAGGTCCCTGAGATCCCAAACCCGAGGGCGTTCGAGGTCCTTGCCTCGATGGATTTCCACACGACCCTTGGGACCGGGAAGATCAGCGGGCCTGTGAGCGCGGGAACGTATACAGATGTGGGCCACATTAACAACTCCAACGCGGCGGTTGGGCGCATCCCAGCGACGGCGGCTGACCCGATTTGGCAGTCCGAGTCCCGCACGTTCACGCAACCCTCGAGCAACAGAGAGCCTCTGGCCTCGTTGGAGCTCCGGTTCCTACTCGACACGGCGTCTTCGTCCGGTGAGGTCATCACCCTCCGCCGGGGTGACGTCTTTAAGAACTACGTCTCGAACACCGCGCCCTGGACCGGTGCCTCGGCAGCCTTGAGCGCTCAGAGCTTCTCCAACCTCATAAACAACGACCCGGAGGCTCGGTACGTTTACGGAGTTCGCGCCTTCTGGAACGGCACCGATAGTGTAACCCTTCGAAGCACCTTCCCAGGCGAAGCCGGTAAGCTGACCTCGGTTCAGGCCTCTCCCGTCCCGGGAGCCTCCCAGGCCGCAACCGGGTTCACGTTGGTTTCGGAGAACTTCCTCTCAGGGGAGAGCGTTCTTTCGAGCGTCGGGTTCGGTCGAGCCAACCTCTCACACCTGATTCTTCCAGGAGAGGACGCCCCAATGAACGGGGTGTTCGGTCGCGGTACCACCCCGATTCGCCTTGGGGGACTCACTGAGCGTTTGCCCCTCGGCATCCTCCTTCAGGATTCGGACTTCCTCGGGGAAGACGCTCTCCGGGACGGGGCTTCCGCCCTGGTCGCAATGAACTCCGGGGGCTCGGCCTCGGTGAATGCCCTCTCGCCCATCCTGGGAAGTCAGGAGTACGGTCGGATTCAGGGTTCAGGTTCGATTGGGATGGCCGATGGCGGCATCCAGTTGTATAGCCCCTGGTCGATTAGTAACCCCACTGGGACCAAGCTCTTCCGAATCTTCCGTGGAGGCGGATCGGCCTATGTCCTCGACCCCGCCCCCGCTGGCGGTCCCGTTGACTTCTCCGCAGGGAGCCTGCCCGCAGGCTCTGAGCCGGTCCTGAAGGGCGCAGCCCTGGCCGGTCGGGCCTACCTTGTGCGCAACTACCCGGAGACCGCCTTCGCCTCCTCAGAGCGCCGCAGCTGGGGTGGGGAGATTCAGATGGTAGTCGTTACCGAGGGTCACGTCGGGTCCGGCCCGGAGTGTGGTAAGAGCTACGCCATGGACGGGCAGATCTCCCCCACAGGGTACGGAAAGGGCTTCGCAGCCTCGGACCGCTACCGTCTTGAGGGCAAGCCCCTTGCGAGCTCACATGGCCCCGCATCCCCGACGGCCGACATTTCCGGAAGTCTCGCACCCTACCCAAGTGAGGATCCCGCTGAGGATCCTTGCCCCTGATGGAGTGACTTGTGAGTCAACTTGTCTCCCAGCGCGGAACTCTTCTAACGCCCGACACGGCTGAGGCTCTACAACGCCTTGAGCTCGAGGGGGCCAAGACCCCTGGGCTGAAGATCCGCTACGGAGGCGTCTCAGCGCCCCTCTGCACGTGGGCGGGCGTCGAAGTGGACCCTGGGCCGACCGGACTTCCTTCTCACCTCTCTATGCGGCCCTCGGGCCGTGAGGTGTACCTCTCAGTTGAGCTTCCCGGCACGGAAGACCCGCTTGCCCGACTCTCTGCTCTCTGGGGCATAGCGGTCCCTCTCGGGTTTATGCCTTGGAACCGCTACCCAGTCCCCGGCCCAGGGGATGACGTGTTCCACTTCATGGGCCCGTGGGCCTCCCTCGTCGACTTCCTTCACGGCGAGGGTCGAGGTGAGCACTCCTGGCCTTCGCTTTGTTCTGCCGCCCAGTGTGACGTTGGAACCTGGGAGGGCCCAAAGGAGACCGAGCGACGCCTTCAGACTCAGCTCCATCGCCTCGGGATCCATTGCGGTCCGGTTGACGGGGAGATCGGGGAGGTCACTCTAACTGCAGTTCGGTCCCTCGGGATGTCAGGCCTGCCCTCATCCGACGCGATTGACGCGCTCTCCCAGCTCAAGCCCCCGGAGGCACTCTCAGAGAACGGGGAGCAGACCGGGTTTTTCGTTTTTGAGGGAAGGCCTCTGGAGGGCTTCTCTTCCGGGAAGCTTCATCTGAGCCGTACCCGTACAGGCTATTCCGTGACCGCAAGAGGGTCTGGAAGAGTCGTTTTTGTAGTGGGAGAATAGAATGCCCCTTCCTGAAGATTGGTACAAGGACCTAACCCCTGGGAGCCATTGGGACGAGGTCTGGGACGAGGATAGTATCTTCCAGGTCTCGCAGCGGGGCGCAAAGGCTCTGGAGACCAAGTGGGCCCGCCACACAAAGAAGTGGCTCCCCCAACTAAAGAGGTCGGTTGGGAGGGGGTTGTTTGGCCTCGGTCGCCCTGAAATCGCTTGGAGGCAGCTCTACCGGGCGCTGTACCTAAAGAGGTGGCCCAGCGGGCTCTCCCGAGAAGAAGAGCGGCTGCTCCAGCTCTCAAGACTAACCCAGCGATTCAACCCCGCCTACACGCAGGGACTTGAGACGGACAACGTCCTGAACCCCGAGGTTCAAACGGCCCTCCCCTCCTCGGAGTCGCTGCTGAAGGCTCTGAAGAAGTACGCCGCCGTCGTAAAGAAGGAGACGTATCAGCCCATGGTGAAAGACCTTGAGGCCCAGGCGACGGTGACCGGGAAGTTGATCCAACCCTTTTGCCTCGAGGTTTACGCACTGACCGGCCCAGAGCTATGTACCAGCGAGGCGTCGGAGAACATGTTCCTAAATGACCTTCGAAGAGGCAGCCACACCCGGAACCTTCGAGTGTCCCCCGCAATGTACAAGACCCTCCCGGCCTTCTTTTCACTGTACGGGGGACTTTGAGCCGTCGAGAGGGTAACTTCGGGCAGAGGAGTCTGCCATGTCTCAAGACATTTATTCGAAGCTGAAGCTCGTTCGGGAGAATGACGACATTGTTCTTCCACACCCCCCGAACCTTCGGACGAAGATCCAGAAGCGGGACGGTTCCGAAGTTCCCCTCTCCCTTCGAGGCTACCAAAAGCAGATGGTGGTCCACCTTCTGGCGATGGATCGTTTCATCGTGGGGGATGACACCGGTCTCGGAAAGACCGTAGAGACCATCGCGGCTCTGTGCATGATTTGGCGGAAGATGCCGGACGTCAAAGCCTACATCCTAACCAAGAAGAGCTCCGTCCCGCAGTGGGCTTCCGAGTTCGAGCGGTTCACCACCGGAGTGAACGTAGTCGTCTGCGTGGGCGGCCCCAAGAAGCGAGCCGAAAAGAGGGACGAGTTTCAAGCGAGCTCCGGACCGACGGTGATGATCCAGGGCTACTCCAGCGCGGGGAACGACTTCACCCACATACAGGACTGGGCTGGGTACATCCTAATCTGCGATGAGGCCACGGCCTTTAAGAACCCTGGCACGCGGGTTCACAAGGTTTGCAAGCACCTGTCGGCCCAGGCCAAGAGGTGCTGGGGGCTGACCGCGACCTTGATCAAGAACAACCTCATGGAAGGCTACGGCATCTACAAGGTCGTGGTCCCTGACCTGTTTCGGCTCACCGCCAACGGGTTCATGAACAACTACTGCATCGTTCAGATGCAAACGGTCGCTCGAGGTCGGAGGGTTCCAACCATTGTCGGCTACCGGAAGTCCGACATCGAGAAGTTCCGGGATAAGATCGACCCGTTCTACCTTGGAAGGCCGAAGCACTCCGTCGCAACGGAGCTTCCGGTACTCACTACCCGTGACATCACCGTAGGGCTCACGAGGTGGCAGGCTGAGAAGTACCAGGAAGCCCTTAGCGGCTTGCTTGAGCACGGCGACGGGGACCTGCGAGACTTCCAGGACACAACCCAGCTGACCTCTCTGATATACTGCCAGGAGATCGTGAACCACCCGGCTTTGATTGAGTTCCCGGACTACACCTCCGAGAAGCTCGATGCCCTCGTGGACCTCGTCACCGAAGGCGGGGACCTTGAGGGTGAGAAGGTGATCGTCTTCACGCGGTTTTCGAAGATGGTGGACGTTGCGATGGCGGCGCTCGAGAAGGTCAAGGTCACGTGCGTCCGCGTGACCGGAGCTGAGAACGAGAAGGCTCGAAAGACCGCGATGGACACGTTTCAAGACCCGAAGTCCCCCACCCAAGTGATCTTCATTACGATGGCCGGGGGTGACGCAATCAACTTGCAGGCCGCCAAGGCTCTTGTCTTCTACGACACGCCCTGGAGTGCCGGGGACTACCTTCAGATCCTGGGTCGAATGATCCGGATCGGATCGGATCATGACTCGGTTTATGCTCTTCACCTCGTTGCGAGGGGGACCATCGACGAGCGGGTCCAGCAGGTTGTCCGTAAGAAGATGAACCTTATCGAGCAGGTTCTGGGTCAGCGGGTCAAGGGTGAAAAGGGGGAGGACATCATTTACGACGCGGACTCCGGTATCAAGGACCTGTTCGACGCGATGGTTTCCGATGCCGCTCGGGGTCGGCGTGTTTGAGCGGGACGCTGAGAAGATGATTTTAGCGGACGGCTGGCGGATATCCCAGGGGCCCAACTTCAATTCAAACCTGTTCTCAAAGAAGGGAGCCTATGTCTGGTCCATCAAGTCGGCTCTAAGCCCGAAGGACCTCAAGGCCCGTGGGATCAAGGGGCAGGTAAAGGACCCGAAGCCCCGCACGGTCCGGTTCATAGGCCGGGTCGAAGGCGGGGTCTTGTTGTCCCTCTCCCACCTCACCAGCTCGGGTCGAAAGTGGATAGGCAAGGGCCGACGGCGCGGCAAGGGGACCCCGGCGGGTAACTCCCCGAAGGAGGCAAAACCGTGAGTGCACCAAACCAAGAATGCGATAAGTGTGCCGGTTCCGGCATGGTTCCGGCAGGCCACGAAAAACCCCACCCCCCGACCTTTCGCCGATGCGAATGCGTCCTCCATCTCGATATTCTCGAGAACGTCGAGCGCGGCCTCAAGGGGCTCACGAAGGCTCCGAAGGTGTCCTCCAGCCCGTTCACGGGCCTTGAGGACAAGGACGTTTGGACTACCCAGGGGGACGACTTTCTGGCCCACCTCCGCCACGTCACCCTTCGGAAACCTTCCTCCTGGTCGTTCCGGGTGGTCTCCGACGCCGAGCTGGTGACCGCGTGGTTGGCCTCGATAGCTTTGAAGGGTGGGGACATCCTTGACGCGGATGCCTTGAAGATCAGCACCCGGTTCATAACTGTGCCTGACTTGGTTGTGCCGCCGGACCTTCTGATCATCCGAATGGGCGTAAAGCAGGCTCGGAACCAGGCTGCCCCCGAGGTTCTGGCCGAGGCGTTGAACACTCGAATGCATGAGGGCAAGCCCACTTGGATTTGGGATGAGCCTCACCACCCCTTGAACTCCGGCCACCTGTTCTGGTCCGACGCGGTTGCAAGGATCCTTTCGAGGTACCAGAGACCGGGGGAGGCCAAGGGGGCTCCAACCACTTCTTCGAAGACCCCGAGTGGGCGAAAGAAGGTGCGAAAGACGCTGCGGGGGAATAATCAGTGAAAACGATACTTAGATCTACGTTCAGGGTAAGCCCGTCTGATGACGGGGACCTGTTCCTTCGGAACGCTCAGGCTTTGGTTGACTCCGGGCTTGGCTTCGACCACCCCGAGGACAGCGCGATTTGGCAGTGGGTTCAGGACTTCATCGTCCAGTACCACCACGTGCCGGACTCCTCGACCGTTCAGGGGCACTTTGAAGCCGTCTCTCAGTTCCCGGTAGTTGACCGGATGGAGGCTCTCTCCATCGAGTCTCCGAAGACCCAGGGGAACTTCCTAAAGCTCCTTGAGTCTCGAGTCGAGAACCGCAGGCTGCGGATGACCGGCGAGATCCTCCGGGAAGCCGGGAACATCGCCTCGACCGGGATAACGATCAAGGAGAACCGGAAGGAGGTCCACCTTCGGGGGCCGATCCACGCGCTGCGGTACGTCATGGACCGCGCTCACGACGTCATAGCACCCTCGACCGGCATCCACCTGAGCGGTAACGCCACCTATGACGGTGACGCCTTCCTACGCCGCTACGAGCGCGTGGAGGCGGACCCGCTGGCAGGGTTGGGGCAGCTTACCGGCATCCACCAAATGGATATCGTTCTCAAGGGGGCCAAGCGAAAAGAGCTTTGGACTCACGCCGCCTTCACCGGGGGACTCAAGAGCACCCTGGCGATCAACTGGCACTACAACCAGGCGGTCTTCTACCGGCACTCCAACATCCTGATCTCGCTTGAGATGCCCTACGAGCAGGTCGTGAACATCCTGTACTCTATCCACACCGCTCACCCGAAGTTTGAGAGTGCTCGCAAAGCTGCCGGAATCAGTAAGTCCCTGGAGTACGAGAAGATTCGCGACGGGGAGCTCACCCCCACCGAGAAGCAGTTTCTGAAGCTGTGCGTCGTTGACCTGAACGACCCCGCCCAAAAGTACGGCGGAATACACATCGAAGTGGCGGACCCCGACAAGAGCGACTTCAACATGAACGACCTTCGTTCTAAGGCGGAGCTCCTCTACTCGAAGGACCCCGCCATCCGGATGGTGACCATCGACCACGCGGGGTTGATGCAGAGCCGCCACCGGCACAACTCAACGACGGAGCGGCTGAACGAGGTCCTCCGGGACCTCAAGCGACTTGCCATGTCGTTCAACCGAGGCATGGGGATCGCCGTAGTGGCCTTGTTCCAGATCTCCAGGGAGGGTTTCAAGGCTGCCGAGAAGAACGGGGGGAAGTACAACCTCACCCACCTCTCCTACGCCAACGAGGCGGAGCGTTCCTCTGACGTTGTAACGGCATCGTTTGTTGACACCGAGCTTCGTGAGTCGAACCTGGTCAAGTTTCAGTGCCTGAAGACCCGCGACTCCGCCCCGTTCCAGGACTTCTACTCAGGGGTCCTTTGGAAGTGCCGGCGGATATACACCACTCACGACATCACCCCGGACGCCGCTCGGAAGATTGGCGGCGAGATCGACCTGGAGATTTAGAGCGGCTTTTAGCGGTTCAGTAGCGGTTCATCCCCCCCAGGAGCGTAATGTTCCCTGAAGGGGGAGCTACCTTGAGCCGAGCTAAGAGAGCCGCTGACCGTATCCGGGAGGAGATCCCGCTCATACAGGTCCTCGCAGACTACGGGTACGACGTTGAGCCCCGCGTTCAAGACCGCGAGCAGCAGTTTCGGTGCGACCTCCACGGCGACGGTTCGGACGGAAAGCCGTCAGCTCGGTACTACCCAGACGGCGGGCAGTTCTTCTGCTTCGCTTGCGGGAGCTCCCGGGATGCGGTGGCCCTCGTTCAGGAGAAGGAGGGCAAGTCCTTTTGGGAAGCCGTCTCACTTCTCGAGGCCCGCTACGGGCTCCCCCCGCTCCCCTGGCAGGCTTCCGACGATAAGCGGGAGCCTACGGTAGCGGACCAAGTCAAAGCGGCTCTAAGGCCTGCTGAGAGTCCTGAGGGGGCATTGTCCCGGCTGGAGCGGTTCCTGATGGGCATAACTCAGGAACGGTCCCTTCCACCAGAACGCTGCGCCGGTTTCTGGGAGGGGTACGATCGTGTGGGGGCGTACTTTAGAGCGGAAGGCGACCCCTCTAAGGTAATCGAGATGGCCTACCGGATACTCGGGTCGGCAAAAGACGCCCTCGGCATCCCGCAGGAGTGATAGTGGATTTCTTCGACCAGCTCGAACAACTCAACCTCCCCAACGTCGAGAAGAAACCGTGGATGGACTCGGTTGAGATGATTCTTGCTACGCCGGAGATGCTCGACACCATCGCCGCCGAGTGTATCGAGGCTGGAATCTACGGGCTGGATCTTGAGACCACCGGGCTGGACCAACGAGCCTTTCCGGATGACTCCGGGAAACTCGTCACAGTGGACCGGGTTGTGGGCTACTGCTTGGCCCCCTCGACCTCTAAGGGCTACTACATCCCGGTGAGGCACCGGGAGAACGGGGCTGAGGCCAACGTGCCTCCCCGGCTCGTTGCGGCCATGGTTAAGAAGATCCAAGACGCCGGGGCCAAGGCGGTGTTCCACAATGCCAAGTTCGACCAGAAGTTCTTGAGGAACGAGCCTGCGGGGCAGACCGGGGACTGGGACGACCACAACTCGTGGGAGGACACCCTCGTTCTTGCGTATGTTCGAAACTCCCGGGAGAGGCGCAAGGGGCTCAAGCACCTTGCGAAAGAGGAGCTTGAGCGGGAGATGATCGAGCTTGATGAGCTCTTTCTGAAGGAGAAGGGGAAGATTCCGAACAAGGACTTCTCAACCCTTGACCCGACTTGGGACCCCGTTGTCTGGTACGCCGCCGCCGACGCCATCAACACGTTGGCGCTGTACCAGGTTCTCTACCCCCAGGTGGTCGAGAAGGACGGCTTCGGGAACTCCTCGAAGACGATTTACACCATCGAGAAGCTCTGCGTCATCGCCACCCTTTGGATGGAGCAGAACCGCATTCATATCGACCGGGACAAGCTCAAGGAGCTCATCCGGAAGGGCCAACGGGAATGGTGGGACTCCATAAATACCGTGTACGACGAGGTGGGCGGGCTCTTGGAGCGGGATGTGAAGCCCCCCTGGGTTGAGCCTATGCGGGGGAGCTTCGACCCGGACTGCCTTTCCCCCGACTACATGGAGGTCCGGGCTCAGCACCTGTACGCCACCGGCAAGGAAAAGCGGCAGCCGACCGTTAAATCGGTCCCGAGTCTAATGGACCCCAAGAGCAGGGAGACCGTGAACTTCCCGGCCTCCTACGACGTTACCATCCCGGCTGAGTTCGGGATGATGCTCCGTGAGCTGGGCGTCCGTGGGCTCAAGGCCACGGAGAAGTCAGGTCAGGTCATGACCCGCAAAGAGGAACTTGAGCGCGTTCTAAAGGAGGAGGGTGACAAGCACCCTTGGATGCGGTCCGTGAAGCGGTTCCGGGAGATCCAGAAGGCTCTTAGCAACGTCTTGTTCAACCTGTGGAGAGACTCCGCGCCTGACCGGTCCCCGGACGGTTGCGTCTGGGCCAACTTCAATGGGCTGAAGGTGGACACCGGCAGGTTCAGCACCCCCACCCCTTCGAAGAAGCACTTCTTCGGGCAGGCCAACTGGAACGTCCAAAGCACCAAGTCCTACTATTATGACCCGAAGGACCCGCCCCCTGAGTGCGTCTACCGGCAGAGGGAAGTCATCACGGCTCGCCCCGGCCACACCCTGTTCGCAATCGACTACTCGGGGGTGGAGCTTCGGATTGTGACAAACCTCGCGGGGGAGGCGAAGTGGATCAAGGAGTTCTTCCGCTGCGCTACTTGCGACCACAGCTTTGAGCGGGGGAGTCTCCCACCTCCCTTTTGCCCTGAGTGCGGGTCAGACAAGATCGGTGATCTTCACTCCGCCACCGCAAGGAATATCTTTCCGGACGCCGAGGCGGACCCGAAGGTCCTAAAGATGCGGCGTCAGATTGCGAAGATCGTAAACTTCCTCCTCTGCTACGGTGGCTCCGGGAACGCGGTGTCCCGCTCGGTGGAGGACTGTGACGAGGATGAGGGCTGGAGAATCAAGAACCAGTTCGACAAGACCTACAAGGGTCTACTTCGCTGGTGGCGCTCTCAGGAGAAGGATGTAAAGAAGCAGAAGTACGTGACGACCGTCTTCGGCCGCAAGTACGGGTGCCCTGACATCGACCATGAGTTCGCGAAGTTTCGGTCTAAGGCCAAGCGCAATGCGGTGAACGGGCCAGTTCAGGGGTCCAGTGCCGACGTGATGAAGTTCGCCATGGGCCTCCTGTACCGGGAGTTCAAGGCGCGGGGCTGGCTCAATCAGGTTCTGATGACCATCACAATCCACGATGAGCTGGTGTTCGAGATTCGCGATGAGGTCATGGGGGAGGCTATCCCGGTGATCGAGGAAGTGATGTGCCGAAAGGCTGTAAAGAACCTGGGCTGGCTGATCCCCTTGAAGGTGGACGTCGAGTTCGGGCCGGACTGGACCGTCAAGAACAACCTCACAGAGATGACCTGGAACCAGGGCGGTGGTAAGTGGACCGAAGAGTGGGCCGGGATGTTCAAGGAACAGTACCAGAACTACCTTTCCTGTGGCGGAACACCTGTCAGCGGAGCGGAGACCCCCATGGCTGACCCTGTGGCTACGACGAAGGAGATGGGACACCCACTGAAGGATGTCGAGGGGAAGGACGTTGGTATCCGGTCACCAGACAGGATCACTCCTGCCCCGCCCACTACGGCACCGTCGGCCCCGCCCCCGAGGGAACTTGAGAAGGTGGGGGACTCCTTCGTGTACAAGATACCGAGGTCAAAGATGACGGTTGAAGGGGCCGAGAGTCTGGCCCGAGTCATCCATAAGTGCCGGGGAAGGGGTACGGACGTCATTCATGTCCGGGCCGAGAGCGGGGATGATCTTCTCGGGGGACCCGTCCGGGTAGCCTGGGGCGAGTTTCGGGTGATCTGCCAATACGAGGGGCTGTAGCATGTCAAAGCAGAAGATGGGATCCCTACACCTCAACGGCGAGGAGCTAACTTGCCTCTACGGTGAGAAGTGGCCTCCAGGTGAAATCGCAGCCTACGGCTCGATCGAGGAGGCGGCCCCCAACCTCACTGAGAAAGATATCCAGAGGCTGGAGGTGTGGGAGAAGGTCTGCGGCCTCACCGCGATGAGCGCCGACAAGTGTCCGTCCTGCCCGTACCTAATGAAGGACGGCATGGCTCAGATGTACCGGAACCGCCACCGGCTTCCCTCGAAGAGACTCAAGCCCCCGAAGAAGCGGTAGAGCCCCTATCCTGCTGAGGGTGTACTGGAGTCATCCCATGCGGACCGCTAAGAAGAAGCTGATGATAACCCCGATGCGCGTGATCGTGACAACGCTTCGGTTGAGCCCTCGGGCGGCTCACGCGGAGGACTCCCCCCTCATTAGGGTCTGGGG
>Ga0307488_10000479_pt1 | contig 32992 bp, 39 predicted proteins | sample SB02metaG_FD_202248 | JGI IMG/M metagenome (GOLD analysis project Ga0307488, IMG submission 202248) | Sea-ice brine microbial communities from Beaufort Sea near Barrow, Alaska, United States - SB 0.2 | ecosystem: Environmental > Aquatic > Marine > Coastal | place: USA: Alaska | collected...
GCCCCCCACCACCAAGCGCGGGGAAGTCCTCGTTCTGCATGGTGAACTCCGGGTGCGGTTTTTGTAACACGCCACCCAACACCCCGTACCCGTCCGCGCTGCCCATGCCGTCCATGCCTCCGAACAACCCGCCGCCCGCGATCTGCGCGCCGCTCTGGGCCATCCCCATGCCGCCCATCCCAAACCCGCCGTGACTAATTGCCCCTACGCCGGCCATCCCTCCGCCTGCGAAGCCGCCACCACCCATGCCTCCGCGTCCCTGCATGCCCTGCCCGCCCAGGCTCGGGAAGTCGTTCAAGTCGAACCCGGGCGGGGCCCCGGCGGCGTTCATCCCCCCGGCGGCGCCGTCCCCCAAAACGTTTGCGCCGCTCATCCCCGCCGGGAAGCCGCCGCCCCCCCCCCCGAAGCTCGCGAGGTTCGCCCCCGCGTGCCCGGGCGTACCTCCGTGCGTCTGCTTGTTGATCATCGCAAACAGCCCGTCGTTCCCGGCGCCGGCGCTCGCCTGCATTCCGTTTACACTCACCCTTTGTTCAGGCCGCGGGAAAGCCTGGCCGGGCGGCGGCGCTGAGCCCGGGCTCCCCATCGACCCGGCGTTCTGCGCGAGTGCGCGAGTCGCGCCCGCCATCTGAACGCCGCCGCTCGCCTGGCGCGTCAGGCCGGGAGGCGCGCCGCCGCCCGTTGCCCGTCCGTTTCTGCCGTCCAAAGACAAACGCTGGCCTTCAAGGCCATGGCGAGCCGGGCCGTTCATCGTGTGAACGCCGCCACTGAACGGGCTCTGCGTCGCGGCGCCGGCGCCGGCGCCCATCTGGTTTGAAAAGCCGCCCGCGCCGCCCGCGCCGCGCAACGGAGGCCCCACGCCGTACTGCCCTCCGCCCGTTCCGGACTGGTTCATGCTTCCCGGGAAGCCCTGGCCGCCGCCATCGCCGCCGCGACCGCCACCGAACGTGTTCTGCCCGTTCAACATTTAAGTAGTGTAGTGCGTTCCCTCGTTCGTGGTCCTCGCGCGCGCCCTGGCCTGTTTGTTTTTATTTTTTTCAGAAGATTTATCGAGCAAGGATCGGACTCGATCCCTCAGCCATCACCGGGGGGGGCCGTCTGTGGAACTCTCTGCGAAATGTTGGGGGTTCGGGGTAGGTCAGCGCATGGGGGCGGGCATCCGGTCGTGAGGTGAAAACCCGAGTCCGTAGCGGTGGCGCGTGTGCGTGACGAGCGATCACCTCGTTGGATGGTGCCTCGTGGCGTTCTTTTCCCTCGCCACCCCCGCGCGCGCGGTGGCGTGCTCGCGACTCCCTTGACCCCCTGCACCCACAGAGCCACGACGTTAGTTTCCTACGCACGTCCGCCACAAACCCTCGGTGAACATCCAAACGCGTTCCCGAACTCGCACCGGTGATCAAACCGGTTCGCCGGGTCGCCTTTCCGACGACGCGATTTGAGGTGTTCGCCGCTCTGTTCTCGAGTGCGTGCAAAAAAACAAGCGCCAATGCTGTCCGGATTCGGGCACGCACCTGCGCCACCCACGAGTCTATGGACAAGACGAACCCGGCCCGGATCCGTAACCTCACGACGAAGTCAACTAAGTCGACCAAGCCGGTGTACTGCGCTCGACCGCGCGGTGTGTGTGCCCCCCGCGGGCATGGGCAAGCTGACATGAAGCTTGAAAACCCAGAGTGGCACGCGCGAAGTTTTCCATTCAAGCGGCAGCACGAAAAGCGGCACTCCAGACTCGATCTGGGTGAAAACAGTTACCCGGCTCGCCTCCCCTGGAGACTCAGTCCCGAACGCCCCGCCTTTCCTTCCGTGCATTTCCGGCACCTTCGGCGCACACACCGTGTATCGCCCGGTACAGACGCCTGCCGAAAAGCGAAAAGCGATGCCCGCCCCCAAGGACCCGGACCATTGCGTGGACACCCTGGATCGTCTGGTTAGGATAGTTCGCGCCGACGCGCTTGCGGCACGGCAGCTCGCCGTGCGCGCCGCGTTCGTGGGCGCGCTCGCGTCCACCACCCCCGCCATCGTCCGGAACCCGGGGGAAAAGCACGTGTGGACCCCTTCTGAGTTGGCCGCATTAGCGAGGGCCACAACCGCGCGTTTGAGGTCCAAGCACGAACTTCATTGCGTGGTGGGGACAAGTGACTTTTCGGTGAACGTGAGCTACCAAAAGAAATCGCTCGTGTACCTGCGGGCGGATACAAACCCGCCGTTGCGCGTGCTGACGTACGCCTCAACGCAAGCACCGAAAGAGTTGGTGCTTCCACACGCCGATGATGTTGTGACTGACAAAAAGCACCGAGAAAGCACAAAACACAGCGCGCGCGTCGTGCACGGCGAGTACGATTGGCTTCCAATTCGCAAAGAAAAAAAAGAAAACACCAGCGTTCTCGAGCGTCGCGCGTGTGCGGCGTTAGACGACGACGACTCTCCGGACGAATCCCTTCCCACACAAAAGAAACCAGCTCCAGAGCAACTCGCGGTTGCTCGCGCTTCCCGGCTTCGCCAGGCGTTGGTTTCGGAGTTCGGCCATCACTGGCACGTAGTCTCGGATTCGTACCTAAACCCGGTTGGCGCGGCGCCGGGCAAAGAAACGAAACTTCTGCTCGTTTTGGAAAAGCAAAAAGTTCGCTACGTCGCGTGGCAGCACGCCGCGTGCCCGTTGAGTGTTCTTCAAAGCCTCGGTGTTGTTTTCGGCAGCACCGACGGCCCTTCCCTGACACTAGCGCGAAGGACGTTCCTCGGGGTCGTCGCCGCGTACACGATGTGGTACGCGCGCATGTGCGACGAAACCTCCGCCGAGGTCGGGTGGCACGGAAAAATAAATGCTGAACTTGCGTCAAAAGGCGTTTTGGCGCGCGCGGAACGCCCGTTGACGCGACAGCTTTGTTACGCGGCACCTCGGTTGGCGCCGTTCGCGCTCCTCGCACTTACTGCGATGGGGGGGAACTACGCGTTGTCAATGGCGCGACGCATCGCGGGGGCGCGGGTCACGGGGGCGAAGAGGCGAGGGAAGCGGAAAGCGGTGTAGATTTAGCGCCGGTGATGATAACGGTTTGGAAACGAATCGAGCTCCACCGAATCTTCTTCCTTTTCTCCTGCCAGTGCTGAGCTGTCTCCGACAGAACAGTGCGCACGCTTGTCTTCGTCGCGTCTCTGTCCCAAACCTCGGTCAGATGGCGTCCTCCATTGTCACCGCGCGCGGGCCACTGGCACGCACAAGCCCCGGCCCGAAATCGTTCCGAGCCTGCCGAAATCTCGCGCGCGCCCCCCGGCTCCGGTTCTTCCCGTCCGCGGCGATCGACCCAACGCGGGATACGATCGTGGTGTTCGGGTGCAAGGAAAGGACGGCGCAGTGCGCGGTGGACCAGCTGAGTAAAAACACTCGGTCAGCGGGTACCACGATAACGGTGTGTTTACCCCACTCCAGCTACGTAGGCGTGAAGAACCCGTTCAACGCGATGGCGAGTGAGTTGTTGTTCGCGGACAAGGTGACGATCGAGTGTTTGTCGGATTTGGATTGCGTGGACGCTGTTGACCAGTCGACGACGGCGTACGCCGACGTCCTGGCCGAAGCCACCGGGGTCATCATTGCTAATGAATACGCACCGGACGCGCTGGCGGAAACGGTGGAGTTGCTTGCACGAATAAAAGCGGGGAAGGTTCCCAGGCTAAGGCGCGTGGTGTTCCTGTCGCACATCGGTGCGTATTTCCCACCCAACACGTTCCACTGACTGATTGCCCATACGAGACTGACACTTTCTGTTTTACAATCAGGCGTGGAGCGCCGAACTTTGGACCCGTACAAAACGCTGAATCGAAAAACCAAAATAGGCACGGGGGTTATTGGCAGGACTCCCACGGACGGGGGCGCACCTCTTGACAAGTGGTTCACCGCGGAGAACTTGTTACGAGTGGGGGCTGGTGACGTTCCAATAAACGATGACGGTTCGTATCCAGCCGGCGTCTCGGCGGAAACCGTGTCGCGAAAAGACTGGACGAAAAACGAGTGGACGTACACCGTGATTCGCGTTGGGGATTTGCGCGGCAACGGCCCCACGTCCGTGGTGTTCGGGGACGCCATGCTGACGCTAGTGGACAACGCCTTCGACGTGCGGATGCAGGACATCACGATGGAGCGGGGGGACCGATTCGACGGGTTCACCAAACGGCTCAGCGTCGCCGTGGTTATGAACCGCATGTTAACCTCGACGCAAAACCGGGTTTTGAACAAAACGTTTTCCTGCATCAGGTACGTGTTGCGCGTTTCCCGAATCCCGTCATGTACTGTTTTACCTCTAACGCGCCGTTTGACTGTTCAGACCGATGGCCGGTGACTGTTGACCAGGCCATCGTCCAACACGCGCCCAACAAATGGACTGACACTTTGTTTTATTGGTATAAGCACCGGCCCGGTGGACCGGGAACGGCGGAAAGGCTGGGACGTGGCGAAAGGAAGGAGCCCGCCTCCCCTGGAGGACAAGGTGGTGGATGAGGAAATCGCGCCCAAGGAAGAGGAAAGCGGGGAGACGGAAGGCGCGGCCGCGCCCGTGCCGACGTGATTGCGTCGTGTGCGAGTGATTGATCGAAATTGATTGATTGAACTCTCGCTATTCTGGTATACTCAACGCCCTAAAACTATGCTGCATACCTTGTCGGTACAACTTAGCCTCCCTCCAAAGCTAACAGAAGCCTTTCCTCCTCCTCGGGACCTTCACTCACGTCTATCCCGTTGGTTGTCACGTCTTTCTCGTCTTTCTCGTCCCCGCACCACCCGGACACTTCCTTTAGTAGCAAAAAAGACCAGTAGCCGTACAGAATCGTGACCCCGGCCAACGCGAAGCACCCGGCGAACCACCGCAGGTCGGTGAAGTGTTCGGGTTTTTCAAACGTCGGTTCCCGCAAGGTAACGCTTTTTTTGTGAAAGAAAAGTGTCAGTCTTGTATGGGCAAACAGTGTCAGGATTTGGGGAAATGCAAGACGCACCTTTCGTGGAAGTAAAGCTCCCCACCCGCCCACAACGTCTGGGATATCGCCCACAACAACAGACAGAAGTAGTTCACCCACTCCACGTTTTCGTTTGTCTCGAAAACCGCGGCGCACAGGAAATCGAAGTGCAGGAGTAACAAAAGACAGGAACAAAACGTCCAGCTGGTTTTCGCGAGGAGCCGCGCGGCGGCGTCGTGCTCAGACTCGGCGACGCAGAACTTGGTGTAGAATATCCAGCTGAAATCTTTGACGATCCAGACCATGATCGCGATGGATTCGTAGTCGTCCCAGGTTTTGAAGTACGAAGGCATTCGGGGTAACACCCCGGTCATCTCGAGCGCGCCGACGTGCTCATCGGTGTCGCCCGGATTGTTTTGCGTTTTTTCAGTCTGTGTGTCTGTTTTCTCCACATCCACCGCGCCGTACCCTTTGTCCCTAGGCACCCCGCCCACGGAAGAGTTTACGGCGCTGGCTTCGCTGCTAACTTGCGACCCGGTTTCGCTGCCTCCCCAACTGTTGAGGGAAAAAACCGAGCTCCCTCCAACACCGTGCGACCCGTTCAAACTCATCCGCCGCGTGTGTTTCGCCACCAGCGCCGCGGTCAACGGGTTCTGTACCCAGTCCCTCTCGAACCGTGGCGTGTGCCTTAGGTAGGTGAAGTACGTCACCTCCACGAGGAGCGCCGAGGAGAAGAGAAACAACGAGAGTAGCTTAAATGCCATCCAGTCTTCTTTGTCCGCGCCCGGGCCTCTGAAGTGTGACGTAGCACGCACCCGCGCCTGCCCGAACTCCATCCAAAGCCAGCTCACGTTCCCGCTCGCCCAAAGCATCACCGCCGCACAATGCGTCAACTCGTGCGGCGAGTGGCTCCCGACGCCGAGCTTGTACAGCACGGAGACGAACACCAGAATCGCGGCAACAACACCGATTTCCTCCTCCTGGCACCACGCGTAGTCCACTAAAAGCCACGCCGCGATGGCCCATTTATCCGCGCCTCTGCCGCGTGATGCGTATTGTTTTACGTGCGAGATTCCACTCGTCGCGCGCTCCAACACCGACCTTTTTCGTTTAGGGAGCGCGTGCTCGAGTGCTCGAGCACGCGCTTTGGGGGGTTGCGACGACGGGTCTCTTCGTGCGGAGTCCAACCTCGGGGGTTTCATCGGAACCCGTCGTAAACGCGGTGGCCACCACCGCGTCCCCGGGCGCCGGAACGACTGCGAGGTTGAACACAAACGCGGTTTCTTTCTGTCTACGCCCTTGATCCATTGATATTTTTGGGGTTACACTTTCCAACTTTCCAAACGTTTCCGGTGAGTACTTGTAACTTGTGAGGGAGTACATCATACAGTTCTTAAAATCTCACGTCTATAATCCGTTACAATTGCAGGTTCAGCGTCCGCGCCATCTCTTGTTCGTCCGCCAGGTTTTTCGCATCGTCGTCGTCGTCTTGCTCCAACCCGGCGGCGTGGCTTTTCAGCATCGCGGCGAGATCCTCCTCCTCCTCTGTGGTCAGGGCGTCGCCCTGCAAGCCGCCGCCTTCCACCTGGTCGTCACCCAAGGTCTCCGCCAAGTCAGTGGCCCTGTCCATCTCTAAGTCGCCGCCTGGCGCGGCGTCCAGGAAAAAGCCACCAGGCGACTCAACATCGCCGTCGCCGCCGCCCAGCATGGCGAGCGTCTCGTTTTTCGCCGCGATCGTTTCCCTCCACGTCTTTTGCCCGCACGCCGCGAGCTCCACGCTCGCGGCCCGGGGGTCTACTCCTGTGATTTTTGTGGGCAAGTGCACCAGCAAAGGCGGCGGACACGGCACGCGCGCGGCGAACCGGGCGAGGTTTTCGGCGCCCCGGCGATCCCCCGACGCCGCGGTGAGCGCGGCGGCGGCTCGCACTATCTTCAGGAAATCGAAATAGCTGGAGATAAACAATCGCTCCGCCTGGGAAACCAACTCCTCTTCCTTTTCTTTTCCGGTAGCAGAGGTATCGTCGTCTTTTCCGGTACCGTCGTCGTTTCCGTCGTCAAACGGGTCCCCCGCCATCGCGAGTTCGTACGACTTGACGATTTCGCTGAGGCTCGCGTTTGGCGCAAACGCGGATGTCGCGCCGGGCGCCACTCCGCTGGTTTGACTGGATTCAACCCCAAACGCGCTCGGTAACAACACGGGACCGACTTGGTTCGAACCGACGAAGGGTTTTGTGACATCCGAGAAGTTGCAGATGTTCCCGGAAACAGCCTGCGAGACGGTGGGACACGAGGCGGTTAGAACGACTCACCGTGGAAAACAAAAATCGTGAAACTTTCCGAAAAGAATTCAAGTAAAATCACGGCGCACAATAAATGTAGCCCTCAGGCACAACGCCAGGAGACGCTTAAGTTCACATCCTGGCGATGTATAAAGAGGGAAGGCTCCGCGGTGTTTCGCGGAGGTGTCCTAAATAAATCCAACGATGGTCTAGCGCTTTTTGGAAAAAACCGCGAACGCGCATTGACACGCGCGACGCGGGGGTAATAAGCGCCACGTGTTTTTAAAAATAAAAAAGGGTTCTCGTGAACTTGATACCCCAAGAACTCGAGTCGTGCGAGGTTCAGGGTCTGCGTAAGGGTTTAGGGTTTAGGGTCACCGTCCGTACCTTGCGTTCGAACACGTCGTCGAATCCTCCAATCCCGAGGGCGGCGAGGAACAGGGGCAGGTCTTTCACCCCAAACTCGCCGACGAGTTTTTTCGATTTCTTTTGTTTTGTGTCCAAACCGCCAGGCGCGTCGTGAGCCTTCGCAGGGTCCGCACTGTTTACTCCTGCGCAGACGTCGTCCGGCACCCTCTTCGCGAGAGTGCGAATCAAGAAAACTCGGTCGTCGCGGCACGCCAGCGCCGCGTCCCGGCCGGGTGTGTCCTTGCACCGAGTCGTTGCGGTGGCAGGCACGGCAACGAAAGAAACGCGCCCCACGGCGCGGCGCATGACGTGCCGCGCCAGCACGCTTTGCGCCGCGGCGTGTTTGGCGGCGTCGGTGGTTTCGGTCCCGCCGGCGCCTTTAGTGTTGCGCAGCGCCGCGACCGCGAACGCCCTGGCGACGACACGCGTCGCTTGCTTCGCCTCTGCGGATTCCACGAAGGCGGCTTTCGCGGTCCTTCGCGCTGATTTATCGCGCACGGACCCCGCGATGGAATTAAAGTCGTCCACGAATTTGTTCGCCGTCGCCGCCGCCGCGTCCATCGCGTCGTTTAAACTGGCGTCGCGAGCGGTCGCGATTTCGGTGTTTTGCGACGGGTATTCAATCTCTCCCAGTTCCACGGGGGCATCAAAAGAAGCTACTAACAGCCGCCGGTGCGTCTCCGACGAGACGTCGGCCAAGGTCATGTTTTGAAAATCGTCCCGGCGCGCCGCGGAGGCTTCGCGAATGAGTCTTCGCGCCGTCGCGGAGACGTCGTTTTTCGATTCGGAATCGACAGTCGCACTCAGTCGCGCTCGCGCCGAGTCCGCCTCCACCACCTTCCCCACAACCTTATCGCAAAAAGAGTCCAAGCGACTCTCCAGCCTCAGCCTCAAGCCCGACCTTGGTGGGAGCATTTTAACCGCCGCCCTTACCGCGTCGTTCGCGTCGTGCGCGGTCCAAAGATCGTCGCGCGTTTTCGCGCCGAGTCGGACTGGCAAACAGTCCCGTGACAAAGCCGCGGCGTCCCTTGCGCGACGCTCCCAGAGTTTCGCTCGCGAAGACGCAAACTCCCTTAAGTGCGTCGCGACTCGGGTGGCGAAAACGTCCTCCTCGGACTGAGTTACGGCTACATTCGAAACCTTCTTCACGGGAGGAACCGCCAAAGCCGCGGCGGCGCGGCGCTTCGCGGCGGGCATGGTTTCTTTTTTCTACGTTGTGCTTGCTGGGAGGCGATCTCTCGATTCGAATCCGGATCAGGATTACGCGCGCTGGCTTTGCCTGCCCGAGCGCTTGGATTTCTTCAGGTTCTTGGCCTGCGGTGATTATTGAGAGGGAGACGTGAGGGTCAGGGAAACGGTTGAGGGCGGCGGGGTGTCCAGGTGTCGTGGACTTGGGGCAGGCGCGCGCGGTTGGGGAGGCGCGGTGGCGGCGGCGGGGGCGAATGGCAAAAGGCGGCGTTGTGTTTGATTTGCGTTCGCTTCTCTGGGTTTGGGACGCGGCCGGGACGTACCTTCTCCAGGTTCTTCTTGAAGTCCGGGTTCGCGGGGTTCCGCACGCCCTGTCCTCCCTTGCGGTTCGCCAGCTTAAGCGCGATCTTCGCCTTCTTGCCGAGCGTCTGTTTCTTCGCCGCCGCCTTTTCCTTTTCGATCTTTTTCGAAGCCTGCTTCAGGTTCAAGATCGCCCACTTGGGTTTGTCCTGGGGGACGTAGTACTTCTGCTTGTGGCAGTCGTAGTTCTTCAGCTTACCCATGGACGGGTCGGCAGAATCGAACGGAACGGCGGGGCGGGAAACGCCTCGACACGGGTGCGGACACCGAGGGGGGCGCCGAGACGAGTGACGACGATTTATTGAAGAATGGGGGAAAGTGTATTTTTCGGTGATCGGGGAGATCGAGAACGCAACTAAAAAGCCCCTTAAACTTATTCCTGGGGACACGTTTGCTGGCGTAACAACCCTAAATTCGAGACCTAACGTCGCTCGCCAGCTTGTTAAATTCGCTGTGCGTTTCGTACGTCGTACCACTCGTGCGTAGCAGGACGACGGATGCATAGATAACACACTAGGGGTACCTCCAGTTACAACGCTAGTGTTACCGCCGCGCGCTCGCGTCGCGTTTTACGAACAAAAACATTCCATTCCTCGTCCGCATCCTTACATGCCGAACACGGGGGGGAAGGACCCGGGCGCCTTTGACGCGCACACCTTCCCGTCCCGCGTGCCTTCGCACTCGATGTCCTTGTCATCGCTAAGGAACGCGACCCCGCCGTTTGAAGACGCGATCTCGCACCCCAGGAAGTTCTTAGGGAACTCGCAGATACCGTCAGTCACGGTGCGCGAGCGCTCAAAGTTGGCGCTTGAGGTCATCGACCTTTTCTTGTCGTTCAACTCCTTGTTCGCTTCAGTCCTGGCGAGCAGGTCTGACGTTAAATCCGCCTTGGCGGGGAACGCGGGCGCGGCAACCGCGATGGCGGCCGCGAGCGCGAACGCCGCCGCGGTCTGGCTCTTGGGGGTCCCGAGCACTGCAACAGCGCCGGTGGCCTTCACGGTGCGCACGGACGTGCGGCGCGTAGAGGTGAGGCCGGTGCTGAGCTTGGAGGAGAGCAACGCCTGTGGTTGGGAATGGAGTTGGGTCGGGAACACACAAGACGTGGGAGGGCATAACGTCAGTCAGTAACACACAGCACGACGAGACCGACCTGGGGACGCGCGAGAGGCAATCACATCCTAGTTTTCGCAAACGTTAACTCGCGGTCGCGCGGGTTCACGGGCGATGTTCGATCCACGAACCCCGACGCGCGCGCACAGCGCGATCGGTCACGAAACGCACCGAGGAGAAGACGGTCATGGCAGCCATTGTGTTGGGGTAGTTTCTTCGTGTGGTGCGGGTGCGGAGATGAGACGGGGATGGGAGGGTTTCCCCTTTTGAGGGAAGCTTGAAAGCCGTCTGTGATTGGCTGCAAAAAATCCGATTTTCGATGATGGAAATTTTACTCGCGGCTCGAAACAAACGCCTCCGAGGAAGCCTCGCGCCCCCCCCTCGCCGCACAACCACGCGCACACGACACCTTCCGCGATGAATGCCTTCAAATGGGTGTGCGGTACTTCCACCCGGCCGCGGCGGCCCACCGCGACCACCGCGACTGAAGCGCGCGACTTCTCCCCGCAAGAAGCCCTCCCCGGCCTTCCCGACCACGTCGCCGTGACACACATTCTCAGAGGTGACATTTTCGACGACCCCGCCGATCTCGCTCGGCTCCGTACGGTGAGCCGCGCGATGCGCGCCGCGGTGGCAGAAACCGGGCTTCGGTTTACGAAGCTCGGTGAGGATGAAGCCGTGGACCTCGGATGTTTAACCTCGTTGCAGCGCCGGCAACGGGGAGGTCGCCTGTCGCGTCAAGAACGCCTTTGTTGGGCCGCGGCGAGGGGTGGAAATCTGGAGAAGTTGAAGGAGTTTCGCGCCAACGGCTGCCCGTGGGGCGTTATGACGTGTCCGTATGCGGCTTCGGGCGGGCACCTCGAGATGCTACAGTGGGCGCGCGATAACGGCTGCCCGTGGAACCATATGACGTGCTCGTATGCGGCAAGGGCCGGGCAACTCGAGGTGCTGCGGTGGGCGCGCGCGAACGGCTGCCCGTGGAACAAGGACACGTGTTGGGCAGCAGCAAGAGGCGGGCACCTCGAAGTGCTGCAGTGGGCGCGCGCGAACGGCTGCCCTTGGAACGAAGATACGTGCGGGTTTGCGGCGTTCAAGGGACACCTCGACATACTGCAGTGGGCGTACTCGAACGGCTGTCCGTGGGACGAGATTACGTGCGCGTGGGCGGCTCATGGAGGGCAACTCGAGATACTGCAGTGGGCGCGCGCGAACGGATACCCGGGGAACGCGGAGACGTGCTCGAGGGCGGCGTGGACAGGACACCTCGAGGTGCTGCAGTGGGCGCGCGCGAACGGCTGCCCGTGGGACGAGGAGACGTGCGCGTTGGCGGCGGAGGGCGGGCACCTCGAGGTGCTGCAGTGGATGCGCGCGAACGGCTGCCCGTGGAACTGGCGCACGGTCGAGTACGCAAGAAGATACAGACACTTCGAGCTGTCGAACTGGGCAATCGCAAACGGCTGTCCAAGGATGATACGAGAACACGCGCGGCGTCTCGGCGAGTGTGGAAAAACAGACAACGCGGAAAGATAAAAAAACGTGATGAGGAGTTACTTATCAGTAATAATACTACCGGTGATGTTCGTCTGCTGGTGGACGGCATCGACGCGCGATATGGCGGCAGACCTCGGGTACATCGAGAGCGACGGAAGTTTGTCTGACGAATCAGACGACGACAGTTTGTCTGACGAATCGGACGACGGAATTTCGTGTGACGAATCAGACGACAGTTTGAGACGAATCGGACGACGACGATGAGGCGAGCGAAAAGATACTTTTTTCACGACGTGACGCGTAAGACGTTACTAAAACCCAACGCTCCAACTATCCAACCGCTCTCGCCTCTCGCTATTACAAAATTAGTCCAACTCGTACTTCTAAATTGTATCGTCCGCGAAGTAGTACACGAACACCCCCAGCATTGCGAGCGCGCCGAAATCAGGCACCGCCGATAGCACGGTCCGCCGCCGACTGCCCGGCGTCATGAACCGGTGCTGCGCCGCACCCGTGTACCCCCGGGCCTGCACCGCGTCTGCGACCGCGGTGGCGGTGACGAACAAACTCTCAAGCGCTTACGATAAATAAAAGAAAGTGTCAGTTTTGTATGGGCAAACAGTGTGTCAGGATTTGGGAAAGGCCCAATACGTACCTCGCGATAACAACGACGTGAACACGTTTACGGCTCCTCGGACTCCCAGCGCGTTCCAATCCACGCCTCGCGCGGCTAGCCCCAGTGATATGTTCCGCACTTCCTCGAACACGATTGAGGTGAATCGCAGGGAGAGGAGCAGGGTGAAGACGATTTCGTCCACGGGCGCGTTGACCACTCTCAGCGGCCTCAGGTACCACCGTAAACCGGCGGCCATGGCTTCCGGAGTCGTGACGCACAACACGAGGTGCGCCGATTGCAAAACCGTGAAGGTAAGACACGCGCTTGACACTGCTAATCGAACACCTTTTCGTGTGATCTGCGCTGGGCCGAAATGGAACAACACGTAGTTATAATGGCCTTGCAGGGATGGGAGGTCCAGCAAGCCGGTATCCGCGCCGAGCGGTTCCCTCGGTTGCACCACCGGCGCGATTGAATCGGCGCCCGCCACCATCAGCAAGAAAAGAATCACGCACAGCCCGGACAGGGATTTGAGCTGAGGACGCCACACCCTGAGCGGCAGCGCGGCAGCGGTGACCAGCGCCAGCACGAAACACACCGTGATTTTCTCCTGGGGGGTGCCGTTCGGGGGAAGCAACAGCAGCGCCACCAGCCACGCTTGTTTCACCCTCGGGTCCAACACGTGGAACAGGGACGAAGGGCTCGAGACGTACGACCCGATAGGCACCGCGGGGAGCTCTAGGAAACCGGAAAGCGCACGTTGTGCCATGGGGACGTCATTTTTTTTACCCCCGCCAAACGCGCGTCCCACCACGGCGGCGCCTCGTCGTGTTTCGCCCACCACGACACGTTTGAACGAAAAAGCCAAAGCCTCATCGTCTCGCCCATCTCGGTTGTCGTGCCCACTGGTTTTGTCACTCACGAACCGCGATCCCGAGGTACCGGGCTTACACGCCCGCGATCGTGTGCGACGGTCGGTGACAAGCGCACGAGACACAAGAGGACACGCTGACGTGGTATGGGATACAGGAAAAGCCATCACACGGGCAGGAGACCTGCCGCGCGGGCAGCATCTGATGGAGAAGGAACCACACTTCAACTTTTTGGGGATATTTGGCTTGCATGACGAGTTCGTCGGCTCATCCAGTATGGTTATTTAGTCTTGGGAGGCGATTTTTTGGCAATGATGGGCCGACGGGGACGCCAGTTCAGGCCCGCGCCGCGCCGAGCAGCAAACCCACGAGGGTTAATTGTTCGACGATGGCTTCGAATGGATTCCAACGCACGTCCGCGTTGCTCAGGACGCTGCGCAACAGCAACGTGACGAGCGCTCCCGTGACGTGCGTGCCTTTAGACTAGACGTTCCCCCAGCCTCAATCAGGGAAACCCTGTCTCTGTCGCGAATTCGCCCCATCGGTGTGCCGGAGTTCCCGCCCTGCATGGCGCGCGACTTGCTTTTCGCGGTGTACTTCTCCGTGGCTGACCCATACCCCGCCCCCACACAAACCACAGGTTCACCCCGAGCGGAACAAGGTCCGTGAGTTTGCAGATCGTGCAGCAGCGCATGAAGTCCGTCGGGAACATTCAGAAGATCACCGCGGCCATGAAGATGGTCGCGGCGTCGCGGTTAAAGGGCGCGCAGACGCGCATGGAAAAGAGTAGGGGGTTGGTTGTGCCTCTGATCCGCATGCTGGGTGATCTGCCCGGTATTGTCACGGATACCACGATGGTCGTGCCGGTTTCGTCCGACAAAGGCCTGTGCGGCGGCATCAACACCACCGTGGTGAAGTACAGTAAGGTCGTCGCCGGTTTGGAACCCAAAACAACGATGACCATCGTGGGCGAAAAAGCGCGCGCGCAGCTCGGCAAGGGAAACAGCGACAAAGTGAACGGCACGATTGTCGATCTTTCCAAGATCCCCATGACCTTCGCCACCGCGTCAATGGTTGCGGACACCATCCTCGCGGAAGGCGCGCAGAAGCACCAGATCGTGTTCAACAAATTCCAATCCGTGATTTCGTTCCGGCCAACCGTCGCGACGGTGTACTCGAGCGACGAGTACGAGAAAGCTGCGGAGGCTGGGCAGATTAAGTTCGACGAGTACGAAATGGAAGGCCCCGAGCGCAGCGAGTTCCTTCTGGACCTCGCCGAGTTCAACATGGGGGTCGTGATGTACAACGCGCTTTTAGAGAACTCCACCTCCGAGCTCGGGTCGCGCATGCAATCCATGGAAAACTCAACCAAAAACGCAAAAGACATGCTGGGAAAACTCACGTTGCTTTACAACCGAACGCGCCAAGCCTCAATCACCACGGAACTCATCGAGATCATCTCAGGCGCATCCGCGCTGGAGGCGAAGAAGTAAGATAGGGAGGGTTGTGTGGAAAAAACAAAGGCGGGAGAGCGACTCGCCTCGCGTGTAGTATCAATGTTGTCATGAAAAGAAATCTTGCCATCAAATCTTCTGGAGTATCATCGTTGTCATCCATCAACCTCAGAAAAGAAATCGCGTAGCACGAACGAGTTTGCGCGTATTACGCGCGAGGTTATATTTAAGCTCCAGTTGCATTACAAAACTCTCCATGTCCGCATCAACCGCGCAACGAACCCCCAACACCGACGCGCGCCGTTTAACGGTACCGCTTGAGGGAGATCTGCTGGTTCCTCTTCCAGGTCCCGCGCTTGGACGGGCGCGCCTTGTTGTAGTTGTGCCCCTTGCCTCCGAGGCCGCGGTATTTGCGGCCCGCGCTGGTGAGACCGCGGAGTTCCCTGTGCTTGTGTACGGGAGCGCAGATCCAGTTGATTCGGGGGTCGTTCCTGATCACCTTGTGCATGGGGTCAACCATGATGACTTCGAAGTACTTGTACACGGAATCTTCGTTGAGCCAGTACGAGTTCAGGACGCGCAGGGCGCCGCAGCGCCGAGCGGCGCGCTCCTCCGCCACGGAGCGCAGGTTTCTCGCGAATTTCAGCTTCTTCACACCCTGGTGCACGGGCTTACCGTAGCGGATACCACGGCTCACGGGCCTCTTGCGGCCACCGCGGCGCACGCGCGCGCGGTAGATGCAAAAGCCCTGCTTGGACTTGTACCCTAAACGGCGAGCCTTGTCGGGGCGCGTGGGGCGCGTGACGCGCACCACGGAGGGGAGCTGGCGGTACTCCCACACGCGCACGCGCTGAAGGAAGCGGAGCACATCGCTCTGCTTCTTCTTCCAAAGTTCCTCTACGTATTTGTAAGCCTGGATGATGGGTGGGGACGGGTGAGGATGGGGATGGTCAGTCGGACACTACGATCGCGAGGTTTTGCTTTGCGACTGATGTACACGGTACTCGTCCCGGTCTCGCCGGTCGAACGCGGGATTGGTCTGGCGAGCCTGCTGGTGCGAGGTAACGCGTTTGTGACGTGATCTCGCGTCGAGTGGCAGGCGTACTGATGGAGTCGACGCCACCTCGCTCAACCTCGCCGGGGCCGGGGCGTCACGGTGCGGGAAAAACCAGTCGCGATGCGGCCGAAAAACAATGGCGTCGTGTCGAGGCCCGGTACCGGCGACGAACACGCGCGAGCGACGCGCGCGCGTGGAACGAACGAAACGGGGTGTCGTCGCGTATCACGGTCGGGCTAAGCAAAACGGGATCTAGTTACTCACCCCCATGTTGCTTGGTGCGGCTGTAAAAGGGATGCTCTCTGAGACGCGGCGGTAAACGAGAAAATAGGGTTTGCGGGTTCTCTCCAGAAAGCAAGTGTAGAAAAGGGGTGATATCACCATTTGCAAAACAGTCGTCCGCGAAACTGCAACTCTTTTGCGAAAAAATCACGCAAAAGGTTTTTTCGATCCCCTTTCAAAACACCATTTATTTCCATTTCCCACATTCCAAGACTGATTGACCATACACGACCAACCAAAAAGGTTTTAAAAAAAGGTTTCATTTCCCCTTTCAATCCCCATTCAAAAAAAGAGAGTTGCAGTTACGCGGACGACTGTTTTGCAAATGGTGATAATTCCGTCGTTGCTTTTTGTACCTCTCTCGGGTCTCGGAAGCCTCGACGCACAAACGACGCGCACACGACACCCTTCACATGTCCTCCGACGCCACGCATACCGCCATGACTGCCCCAAGCGGTGATACCACTACCGCCACTACTCCCGCGAGCCCTACCGACGCGGGCGAGGCCATCCCCGGCCTTCTAAACGACATCGTAGTCACGCATATCCTCAGATCTGAGAATTTCGACGATCCAGCCGATCTCACACGGCTCCCAGTGGTGAGCCGCGCGATGCGCGACGCGGTGGCGTCGACGGGGCTTCGGTTAAAGGAGCTTGATGAGGATGACGCCCTAAACCTCGGATGTTTAAGCGCGCTGCAGCGCCTGGCACTGGCAGGTCGCCTGTCGCGTCGAGAAATCCTTTGTCGGGCAGCGGCTTGTGTTGGAAATCTCGAAAAGTTGCAGGCGTTGCGCGCGGACGGTTGGCTGTGGGACGATGGAACGTGCTCGTTGGCGGCAAGAGGTGGGCACCTCGAGGTGCTGCAGTGGGCGCGCGCAAACGTATGCCCGTGGAATAAGAGGACGTGTACGGTCGCGGCGGGGAACGGGCGCCTTGATGTGCTGCAGTGGTCGCGCGCGAACGGCTGCTCGTGGAACGAGTGGACGTGCGCAGGGGCGGCGAAGGGCGGGCATCTCGAGGTGTTGCAGTGGTTGCGCGCGAACGGCTGCCCGTGGAACGCAAACACGTGCCACGGGGCGGCGATGGGCGGGCACCTCGAGGTGCTGCAGTGGGCACGCGCGAACGGCTGCCCGTGGGACATACGCACGTGCCATAAAGCTGCGGAGGGCGGGCACCTCGAAATGCTACTGTGGGCGCGCAAGAACGGTTGCCCATGTGGCGAGACCGAGCTGCATCTCGCCGCTCTAAAGGGCCTCGAGGCGTTAGTGCGGGCGCTGATGGAGTCGGGCGCGGACATGAACAGGCCGTGTGGTAACGATGAGACGCCGCTTATCGCCGCCGCTGAAAAGGACCACGAGGCGATGATAGTGCGGGCGCTGATGGAGGCGGGCGCGGACGTCAACAAGGCAAGGGATGACGGCGCGACCCGCTGCTCATCGCCGCTCATCAGGGCCACGAGGCGGTGGTGCGGGCGCTGATGGATTTGGGCGCGGACATCAACAAGGCGACGGATAACGGCGCGACGGCGCTGTACATCGGCGCTGAAAACGGCCACGAGGCGGTGATGCGGGCGCTGATGGAGTTGGCCGCGGACGTCAACAAGGCAAGGGACAACGGCGGGACGCCGCTGCTCATCGCCGCTCAAGTGGGTCACGAGGCGATAGTGCGGGCGCTGATCGAGGCGGCCGTGGCCGACATCATGGTGACGGGTTTAGGGTTTAGCGGTTGATCGAGTTTGATGCGGACGTCAACCAGGCAAGGGATGACGGCGCGACGGCGCTGTACACCGCTGCTCAAAACGGCCACGAGACGATTGTTCAGATTCACGACGCGCGCTTTGGTCACGACGAACGCGGTGGTCACGAGGCGCCCTTTGATCACGACGCGACTGGTGGTCGCGACGCCGCTTTCGAACCATTCCAACACGACGCGCGCGGCGCGGCTCACAACGCGCGCGGTGGTCACGACACGCCCGGTGACGACGAACGGCGCGTCACCACCTAAAGATGCCGGCGCGGTGTGACGACGGAAACGCCGGCGTGTGTTGCTCCCAAACCGGGTGGATGCGAACTGCGCACGCGATGTGTACGCGTAGTGATAACGAGCATAGACGAGCGCGCGATGTAGTACTAGCCTGTGTACGTGAACAAAGACATGAACAAACTTTTGCTGTTGCGACAGCGTAGCGGGTATATATTCTGGTTGGTTGCGATGAAAAAACTTACTGCCAAAATGGGGAAATGACGAAAACGTCAACCGTAACCTTCGGGGTCCTTGCCGACCAACGGCCGTAGCCGCTCGAATAGAGCGATTCTGACGAAACGTTCGGTACAGGCCAAGCTGTAAACTTCGCGATATTTCCGAATCTGAAAACAGCGATGCTAAATTCGTCATCGACGCGGAGCTAGAAGCGCCTGAAGTCAGAAGTTCCCATAACCTGCACGCGAAACAGAAAACAGCTTGCGTGTGATTGGTGGGAACACATCGACGAGTTTTCTTTTTTTGTCTCAAAAAGGAGGCCGCGGGGTGTCGGCTCCGATTGGCACACGCTGCTGCGCTTCCACGCACGCACACGCGGTCTAACCTCGAGACCATGTTTCGCAAAACGCTCCTCCGGAGCCTTGCCGGTACGTCCCAACCCCTGTCCATTGCCTGACATTCTTCCCGATCCCACACACGCGACACGCACACGCGTCGCCGCCGATCGACGATCGTGGAAAGCTGTCGCGATTGAGATCGAGGTGACCCGCGGCGGTAATGAAGACACGCGTCTAACCCCCCCCCCCTCCCCGCACCAGTCTTCGTGCTTTGCGCGATCGTCGGTTCCGCGTTCGCCGCCGAGGAACAAGAACAGCTCGGTACCGTGATTGGCATCGACCTCGGCACGACGTACAGTTGCGTCGGGGTGTACGTCAATGGGAAAGTCGAGATCATCGCGAACGACCAGGGGAACCGGATCACGCCTTCGTACGTCGCGTTCACGGACACCGAGCGCCTCATTGGCGACGCGGCGAAGAACCAAGCCACGAACAACCCGACAAGAACGGTTTTCGACGCCAAAAGGTTGATCGGGCGGAAGTTTTCGGACAAAGACGTGCAGAGGGACATGAAGATGTTCCCCTTCAAGGTGGTGGAGCGCGACTCGAAGCCGTGCATCGAGGTTGAGCTCAAGGAAGGCAAAAAGGTTTTCCAAGCGGAGGAAATTTCTGCCATGATCTTGGTCAAGATGAAGGAAACCGCGGAGGCGTATTTAGGCCGTGACATTAAAAACGCGGTGGTCACCGTCCCCGCTTATTTCAACGACGCCCAACGGCAAGCCACGAAAGACGCCGGAACCATTTCGGGCCTAAACGTCGCGAGGATCATCAACGAACCCACCGCCGCCGCCATTGCGTACGGCCTGGACAAGAAAGGCGAGAAGAACATCCTGGTGTTCGATCTCGGTGGAGGTACTTTCGACGTCTCCATCCTCACCATCGACAACGGCGTGTTCGAAGTCGTGTCCACCAACGGAGACACCCATCTCGGGGGCGAGGATTTCGACCAGCGGATCATGGAGTACTTCATGAAACTCATCAAGCGCAAAAACGGCGTGGACGTATCAGGCGACGTCAAGGCCGTGCAGAAGCTTCGTCGCGAAGCCGAACGCGCCAAGCGGTCGCTTTCCAACCAGCACCAGGTACGGGTGGAGATCGAGTCTTTGTTTGACGGCGTGGATTTCTCTGAACCCCTGACCCGAGCGCGGTTCGAGGAACTGAACAACGACTTGTTCCGGAAAACCATGGGCCCGGTAAAGAAAGCCATGGAGGACGCTGGAATGAAGAAATCCCAAATCGACGAGATCGTCCTCGTGGGCGGCAGCACCAGGATCCCCAAGGTCCAAGCCCTGTTGAAGGAATACTTTGACGGCAAGGAACCGAACAAAGGCGTGAACCCCGACGAAGCCGTCGCCTTTGGCGCCGCGGTGCAAGGCGGTATTCTGTCCGGCGAAGGTGCGGGCTTTCCCAATCACCACACTCCGCTTTCCTGATTGCCCCGCGCGAGTACTCTTGGTACTGTTTCCCTTTACGCGTACGTGCTGGTACCTGTTACCGCGGTCACAATCGCGAAGTCGCACCACGGTACCGCGCGCGGTTCCGGACACACACATCGCGACCGATCGACCCACACGCGCCTCGCGACCGACCGACCGCGACCGACCGCGACCCACCGCGACTGACGCGCTTTCGGGGTTAATCCTACCAGGCGGCGACGAAACCAAAGACATCCTTTTGCTGGACGTCGCGCCGTTAACGCAAGGCATCGAAACCGTGGGAGGCGTGATGACCAAGCTCATCCCAAGAAACACCGTGATCCCCACCAAGAAATCGCAAACCTTCACCACGTACCAGGACAACCAGCAAACCGTGTCGATCCAGGTTTTCGAAGGCGAGCGCGCCATGACCAAAGACAACCACTTGCTCGGTAAGTTCGAGCTCACTTCGATCCCCCCCGCCCCGAGGGGCGTACCGCAAATCGAAGTCACCTTCGAAATCGACGCCAACGGCATTCTAAACGTCGGCGCCGAGGACAAAGGCACCGGCAAGGCGGAGAAGATCGTCATCACGAACGACAAAGGACGTCTTTCGCAGGAAGAAATCGAACGCATGGTTGAAGAAGCCGAGGAGTTCGCGGAGGAGGACCGGAAAATCAAAGAACGCGTGGACGCCAGGAACTCCCTGGAAACGTACGCGTACAACATGAAGAACACCGTCTCCGATGCGGACAAGCTCGCGGACAAGCTGGAAAAAGACGACAAGTCCTCCATCGAAGAAGCCATCAAGGAAGTCCTGGAGTGGCTAGACGATAACCAGGACGCGGAAAAGGAGGAATACGAAGAAAAACTCAAAGAAGTCGAAGGCGTGTGCAACCCCATCGTGTCCAAGGTGTACCAGCAAGGCGGCGACAGCGATGACGGCGATGACGACGATGACGATGACCACGATGAGCTGTAAGCGGTTGTGGGTTGACAAAACGAGTGGTGTCGAGTGTGTGAGACGTCGAACGGAACGTGCGACGAGTGGATTTTCTTTACAATTTGTGATTTAAACGAGAAGCCGCAGCGCGTTACTTTTTTACCTTCTATTCACTCAAGTGCGTCAACAAACCGTGTATGTTACCTATCGTGCTCGTACCCCCCCGACTTCCGTTTGCGTCGCTGTTGCCTTTCTTATTGTCACCCACCAGAACCACGCGACACGTCAGGCCCGCCGCGCACTCGCCGTCGTTTTTGTCCACGTACACGTGCGGGTCCAGTTGCTTGATCGCAGAGAGCAGCCCTTTACGTGTCGAGACGTGCACCACGGAAACGCCGCCCGCGGGTACCCACAGCTCGTCGTGGCTTTTCACGGTTTCCACGAGGTGCACGTCGAATCGCAACGCCAGTTCGTGGAGCGAGAACGCGCGGTCGGGTAAACACGAGGTGTTGATCGCGAGCCTTTGCTTTGGTTTGGATGTACGATTTGTGGGTCGCACCGTGGGTCGGGCGCTTCCATTTGCGGCTCCGGGGCGAAACACGACGAAAAGGAACAGAAACACGAGCACGAGCCACACCCACATCTTATCGCCCCATGGAATGTCACCGCGCGACGCGAGGAGTGTCACTGTGGTCGAGATGGAACGTGTCGTGCTTTTCAGGATTAGTTTTCATCGCGTTTTATAAATCGAGCGGACCACCGTTTTCGCGTCACTGACGCAAGCGCAACAGTCACGGTATGATTGATGCGCTTCGCTCGTTGTGCCGTGATATTTACGGACCCGAGGGAGCCTCGTGCGTGGTGCGTTCCAACAGTAACAACAAAGTAACCCTGAGCTCGTGCGGGAGCAGACTTCTGCGTGCTTTCCAAGAGTTTCCTCTTCCCGGTGTCGTGGTGAAGAACACCGGATTCGCGCAACACCAAACTCACGGCGACGGAGGTTTGACCTGCACTCTTCTGGCGTGCGTTTTGATACGGCGGACGTACGACCTCGGACTTGACCGGCGCGCGGACCACGCGTTGTTCGCCGACACGTTTCACACGTGTCTACACTGGTGTTTCGAGTTCCTCGAGTCAAGCGATGGTACAAATCTTTTACAGACGGAACGCAGTTTGGGTGATGAAAACGACTTTGCCGCCGTGGCGAGGAGCGTGTTATTTCCGAAACTCCTAGGGGTACCAGACCCACACGCGTTACACGTGATATCCGAGGCGTTGCGACAAAGGTTTGGGAAAGCTAAGGACGGCCAGCGAAGGAAAGGGTCACCACAGAGCCACGAAAACGACAAGCGTCCCGGGGAGCGCGAGCTGAATCAATCGAATCAATTCGAAACGACGACCGAAAAATACGCCGACGGTTTGCGGGTTTTGCGAGTCACCGGCGCGCCGACGGAACGCACTAAAGTTTTGCACGGCGTTTTCGTTGCACGGCTTCCAATCCCGGGGTTTGACTGGGGCGGTTTCGACGATTTTCGTGCTGACACACCACGTCGTGACGGAAAACGCGTTCTGGTGCTCATGGAAGCCGTATCCTCCGTTACTCAAACCGAATTCGCGAAATCGAGTGAAACCGTTTACCGTGAAATCGCAAACGCGTGTCTCGCCCTTTCCGTCGACGCAGTGCTTTGTCGCCAAACCCTGGATCGGGGATTAACCGAACTCCTGCTGCAACACGACATTCTTCCCCTGGAGCGCGTCAACGAACAAGACATACTCGTAGTCACCGAAGTCACCGGGGCAACACCGGTTTTTGATTGGCGGTCGTGTAGGGACGACGACTTTGATTTGGAGAACGATTTTGATTTTAAAAAAAGTTCAAAAAACTCGAGAAACGCGGCGTCCTTCGCCAAAGCGTGGCGCGCAAAACTTGGCGTGTGTGGCGATATTTCTTTAGTGACCGTGATGGACACGAAATACGTAAACATCACACCGCCATCGGAAAAGATCTGTTTCGCGAACGGCGTGGCTTTTCGGAACACCACGCCGACGGACACGCTGGCGCTCTGCGCGCCCACCGAACTCGAGCTCGACGAACTCAATGAAGCGGTCGATCAGCTGCGAGTTGTGGCGTCGAGGCTTTTGGTGGAGGGCGACTTCGTGGCCGCAAACGGCGCGGTGGATCTGGCGCTGGCGAAGCACGTGCGCAAAAAAGGAGGCGTGGTGATGAAAGGTGGCCGGTCGACGCGTGAGGCGTCGCGAACGGCGGCGGCCGTTTCGGCGTTCGCGGAGGCGCTGGAGGACGTCGCGTTTGGCCAAAGCGGTTCGCGAGAAAAAGAACCGCCGTCCCTAGTTTCGCGCGTTCCGCGAGACGCGCGACTCGCTTCGTGTCGCGACGCGGTTGATCAAATTCTTGCAAAAAGTACGTTGTTGTTTCCAACAGAGGAAGAAGAAAGGAAAGCGAGGAGACGCGACGAGTGCCTCGAGTCTCTGTCCGCGAAAATGGACGGCATCCGAAAAGCAGTAGAAGTCGCGGCCGTAGTGCTGCGAAGCGAAATCAACCCCTAGCGTCAATAGATAGTCTTAGCTTAGCTTTTGAAACATCGCATTCAAGTTGTGATTGGTCCAGAGCGTTTTACTTCGCATCAATAGTCTCCAGCGGCGGAAGCAGCCAAGGTGAGAATTCTCACCATCAAAAAGTGTGCAACGGGCGACCTTCTTTTTGTTCTGCGAGGCCGAAAATTTTGAAAACGCACAGTCTAGGAAGCCTCGAGGCACAACGACGCGCACGACGCGGACACAAAACCATCCACTCTTCCAACGCAATGAGCGGTAAGAAAGCTCGCGCGCGAAAGAAAAAGAAGGAGCGGCGCGATGCTAACGCGGCCAACACGGCTAACGCGGGCGAGGCCATCCCCGGCCTCCTCAACGACATCGTTGTCACGCACGTTCTCAGATCTGAGCATTTCGACGACCCCGCAGATCTCGCACGGCTCCCAGCGGTGAGCCGCGCGATGCGCGACGCGGTGACGGGAATGGGGCTTCAGTTTGAAGAGCTTGCTGAGGAGAAAGCCGTGAACCTCGGATGTTTAAGCGCGGTGCAGCGCATGCAACGGCAAGGTCGCCTGTCGCGTCAAGAACTCCTTTGTGCGGCAGCGGCGAGGAGCGGACAGCTCGAAGTTGAAGGTGTTGCGCGCGGACGGCTGGCCGTGGGACCGGGACACGTGCTCGGCGGCGGCTTTGGGCGGGCACCTCGAGGTACTGCAGTGGGCACGCGCGAACGGCTGCCCGTGGGGCACATGCACGTGCCATAAAGCTGCGGAAGGCGGGCACCTCGAAATGCTACTGTGGGCGCGCAAGAACGGTTGCCCATGTGACGAGAACGAGCTGCATATCGCCGCTCAAAACGGCCACGAGGCGATGGTGCGGGCGCTGATCGAGGCGGGCGCGGGCGTCAACAAGGCGATGGATAACGGCGCGACGCCGCTGCTCATCGCCGCTACAAACGGCCACGAGGCGATAGTGCGGGCGCTGATGGAGGCGGGCACGGGCGTCAACAAGGCAAGGGATGACGGCGCGACGTCACTGCTCATCGCCGCTCAAAGGGGTCACGAGGCGGTGGTCAGAGCGCTGATCGAGGCGGACGCGGACGTTAGCAAGGCGAGGGCCGACGGCGTCATGCCGCTGTACATGGCCGCTCAAAAAGGCCACACGGCGATTGTTCAGATTCTCAGGGATTGACGAGGAACTGGACGAAAATCAGCCATTCTAATAAGTGGCGAGAAAGAGACGAAAACTTTCGGCAGTTGTAAAAACCGGCCGTAAATACTTGTCTCACCCCTCTTCTACAACCACCGCAGTCCTAAAGCCTATCTTTCTCATCCCGCGTCCCGTTTTCTGCGACGTGTGAGACGAGTTTCACGCCTTCTGGGAACTTCCCTGCCAGCGCGGTCATGGTTTGCGTTACCTCTAAATGGTGCATCGATGTAGCTCAGCTTTTACCTTACACATCGTTACTCACGGTCACCTCATGTACTATCCTCCCTTGACTTCGTCTAAAAACGCGTCGAGTCCGAACGGGTCGTCGCCCCCCGCGTTCGCGCCGTTCGCGCCGCCGCCGCCGCCGCCGTCGTGCCTCTGGAACTCCACCGGCCCGCCTTTCCCTCCGCGCGCGCCTTCGTCGTCCCCCGTTTCCGCGGTTGGCTTGTAAATCCCACCAGACTTGTCGTTGAACAAAGGCTTGTCATAAACGTCGTAAGCGTCGTCTCCGTGGAACCCGCTTCCGATGCCTTGCGTTTGGTCAAACAACCTTTGGTCGTACGCGTGTTCCCCGGTTTTGTTCGCCACGTTAGACTGTCCCAACGCGATTTGTTCGCTCACGTCACGGTCGCGGTCTCGTGTGAGTTTGGTTTTCTTTCCAACCCGGCCGTCCTCACCCTCCAGACGCCGTTCCTTCTCACGCTCGCGCCTGCGCTCGTCGCGAATCTCGTCGCGTTTGCGTTTCTCGACGTCGTCGTCTTCGTCTTCGTCGTCTCGTGTTTGGCGCGCGCGCGGTTGGTCGTCGGCATAGCCACCGCCGTCGCGAGTATCAAGTCGCGGTGGTTCGTCGAACTCTCGCGGCTCCGCTCCACCCGCGCGCTCCACCCGCGCGCGTTGCGCCAAATCCCGGAGCTCATCCTCCTTGGCGGATTTTTCGTTGTTCAGGATTTCGTGTTGTATTTTTGCGCGCGTTTCCACCGCCTCTCGCGCTTTCTGTTCCGCCAAGTAAAGCGCCTCCGAGAGTCGCGCGAAGTTGTCGTTGATCTGCACTTCCTGCAAACCTCGGCCGTCCGCGGCGAGGCGCTTGTCCAGAGGGATGGTGTACCCTTTCGGGTTTTTCCAGTTACTGATTGACGGCGGGATCTTCCAGTCGCCTTGTTCCTCCGTGGTGACGTTCCGCGGGGGCGAGTGCAGCACCGGTACTGGCGGTGACCCCGGGCCTCGCGGGACTTTCTTGTGTCGGAACTTGGGGGGCTCCAGCGGGTCGCTTTGGGTTTGGTGCATTTTGATCAAACGATGCGACGCGCCGCCCGCGCCGCCCGCGGCGTTTTGATTGGCCGGCGTGTACTTGATGTACTCCGGGGCCGCCACTACGGAGCCCGCGGTGGCACCGGTCTTGCCTGTTTTCTTATCCACCCGGCCTAAGATCGTGGCTTTGGTTTTATCCAGGGTGGCTTGAATCTGTTCCTCCGACGGGCGCGCGAATTCCGCGTTCGGGCGCGGCACAAGCGCGTCGTGCCCGGTGTGTATTTCGCGGTTTGGATCTTTCCCGCGCGTCACGATGGCGTCGTAGTTCGCGTTTCCTGACGCATCCATGGTGACTTGCAACCCCCCCGGCTTTGACGCCCCCTTTGCCCCGAAGCCACGGGGGTACTGCACTTGGTGCACCTCGGGGTACGCGCCGCCGTCGGCGAAGTCATCGGGAGACTTCGGGGCAAATCGTCCCCCCGCCCTAGATCCGTACTGCAAAGTCAATCGTTGGCGCGCCACCGGAACCTCACTGGCGTGCGGTTTCGCGACGCGCGTTTCGACGAAACGCGACGGCTGCGGCAAGGAATCGCGAAGACTAGCCATCGCGACGCGCACGGCTTCACGACCTGCGCGGTGGAGAGTGCCCAAGAGTGGTTTGGCCGCCACTCTTTTTTTCGTCGTCCGAGAAGTGCTGTGGGCGACTGCTCCGCGCCTGGCGCCGCCGAAGTGGAAAGAAAAATTGCGCCGCCTCCCACCGTCACTTCCCCGCGCCCACCTTTCGCCGCGTATGCCGCTCTGTGCTGTCACACATTAGCCGGTCTTTACCTTTGACACGTCAACATGGCCGACGCCGTGAATATTTCCCTGGAGAACTCCGTGGAGGAAGCGGAGCAGCTGCTTAAGTGCAGCACGTTTTCGTCCCGGGAGGTGCAGATGATTTTCCAGCATCGCACGCGGTTCGAGTACGTGTTCCGGAGGCGACGGGTTCCCGCGAGCCGGTTCATGAGCGCGATACGCTTCGAAACCGATTTGCACAAACTACACACCATACGCAAGGTAATGGGCGGTCCAATAAGCACCACAAACCGCTCACGCTCGCGTCCGACACTCCGTCCGTAGTCATGACACGCTCCTCGTCTCAGTCAGAACTACATTCACCTCTGTCTCCGTCCATTCTCTGACCAACGCTTCAAAATTTCCTCACTCAACTCTCAGCGCCAAACCCCCGGCGGTTCCTCCCTCCTTGCGAACCAGGTGGGCCACGCTTTTATTCGAAAGGTGCACACCCTTTATCAAAGGGTGTTACGCAAGTACTCCGGGAACGTGGGTTTGTGGCTTGATTTCGCGTCGTTTTGCTTTTCGCACGGAAACGCGCGGTTGCTAAGCGAAGTCGTGTCCCAAGGCCTTTTACTGAACCCGCAGTGCGCGGGGTTGTGGTGCTTCGCCGCGAACTGGGAGTACAAGCACAAGGGCGACATCGCAAGCGCGAGGCACTTGTTGCTTCGGGGTCTCCGGAACTGCGCGCAGAGCAAAGTGCTTTGGCAGGTGTACTTCCGTTTGGAGTTGAAGTACGCGGGGGACGTTTACAAACGAAACGAAATTTTGGAAATTAACACGGTTCCAATCGGCGAACACCTAGGAGCGGTGGCGCAGTGCGTGTTCGAAGCCGCCAGAAAGGTACACCCGCAGGACCCACTGTTCCACACGCAGTTCATATACGTCACCGCGCAGTTTAAATGGGCGAAGGAGTTGAAGGAAAATATGATTGACGTTTTGACGAGCGGGTTTGACGGCGAGAACGACGAAAACAAAAACGACGCAACGTTGTACCGCGCGCTTCTTGCCTCCGCCAGCGGTAGCGACGGCGCCGTCGCGTCGTGCGGCTCGTTAGTGACGCTGGCGGTGACCTCTTTGATTTCTCGGGTTGGCGGTGACGAAGGAGGTTCGGACAGGGGGGAAAACGTTTTGGGGTTGATACGCGAGGTTTTCGGGGGCGACGCGACCGCGCCGCACCCGCGCGCGGTTGACCGACTGCTTGTCGCGCTGCTGGGTTCCACAAACGCCACCGCGTGGTCCGCACAAGCGTGCGCCGCGTTTGGGTTTGACAAGGTACACGAAGCCACGGTGGTTACCGCTGCGCTGAAAAAAACACAACCGGGTGCGCGAAAGTATCACGAAATTTTAACCGGAAACGTACCGGGCGCGGGAAAACTCCCCGCGGACGTCCGGGTGTGCAGAGACGACTTTGGCGATGAAAAAAACAAACACGAAAACGAACACAAAAATGCCCTCGAACAAGCCGTGTTCGACGTGCTTTCAGAGTTGTGAGGATTTGTTAACGGGTGATGCAAAAGGAAAGTGGTCACTCGCCGTGAAACCTTGTTCCCCGAACTCGAGGGGTTGGCGGTTGAAAAAGTTTCGCTGGTCACGCGAGAACCGCCGCGAATCATGCCAACCGACCCGAACGACGCGCGGTGTTTCTGGGACCGCGGCGAATCGCTGGTAGGATTATAGTCACGGGTATAGTCAGGGTTATAGCAGCGATCAAAGAAATCGTAAGTTTTGCCAACACTCAGTGTCTTCAATTCACAAATCTTACTCGCTACAATACACACAAATCTTACTCGCCACAATACACTCAGAGGTTCTATAGCCGCTCTATAACCTCTGCTACACTCGCCATCTCTTACTCGCATCTTTCACTCGCCCCCTGACAGCCCCTTGATGAATTTTTTAATCGGCGCGAGAAGCGGGGAGACCTTGTTGAACACCGAGTATTGGATACTCTTTTGCCACGGCTGCGCTTCCGGGAACGGCAGCGGGTAGCCGATGGCGTACAGGATTCCGAAAACCCCCCCGAGACCGCCGGTGTTGCCGATCGTCTTGTCCAGCACGTACCCCACGGTGAGCTGCGTGGACTCGCCTTTTGTGTTGAACAGCATGGAGCACGTTTGCGGCGGCGCTTTCACTTTTATGCCCGTCGCTTCCAACGACCCGGCCATCGTCCCGGTGTTGGTTCCGCTGAACTGCGAGTCGAACCAAACCCGGTTCGTTTCGAACGGATCAACCCGGAACGCGTAGTACCCGTACTTCGCATCAGGGAAGGCTTCTTCGAGTTTGAAGGACTCCCACGCTTTCAGGAACTCTTCCTTAGAAAGCGGGCCCACGACCGGCGCGACGAATTTGAAATCCGAGGCCAACAAACCGGGTTCCTCCGCGCCACTGTTTTTGGCCAAGATGCGCTTCGTCGTCGCGATTAACACCTCGGGAGCAATAGGGAACGTGGAGTTAGCCAACATCGCGGCTTCGTCAACCATCTGCTTCGCCAGGAAATCGGCGATGTCGGCGTTGGCGTCCGTCACAGTGGCGGAAACAGCACCCGCGGCACGCAAAGAGATGGAGCGCCGGTTCGTGGTTTGCGCGACTCGCGTCGCGGCGCGGGGCGCGGTGGCGCGTCGGGAATGGCCGAGGCGCGCGGAGGGCGCGGCGGCGCGAACAGGAACGACGGTGGATGCGATGGAGAACATGGCGGCGAGTTCGTTCGTGAGCGCGTGCGCGATGAAGTGGCGTCGTCCCCACAGCGATGTTGTCACATGCGTGTTCTCACATGTTCTCATGCACGGCCCACAATCAGTGTCCAAAATCTGCGCGCATTGAGGGCGGATCAGTGTCTACGCCCAAACTTTCGGCCCGCGTTTTTCTCGAAAAGTGACAGCAAGAACGGCAGAAGTTCTCTGAAGTGAAGCCCAGGAAAAGTTTTGCGTCACGTACGTCTGCCTGCAAAGCCGTTGCTTTTCTTGTTGGAGTTTTGCAGAGTCAAGTGGCAGGGCAGACGTACAGTAGAAGACGTGAATATACAGAAAGACTGGTGGGGTTGGTGAAAACGCTTCGTTGTGATTAAAACATCGATCCCAGAGAGGGACAACTAATCAAATCGTTCGACGCTAATCAATCACCGAGCGCGTCACCGTGTTTACTTGGCTGGGGCTCGTCGGCTCGATCGAGTATGACGAAATGAAATTCGGGTTACTCGACCGGCGGTAATGCGCGAATAAAAAGGCGCGTAAAAGCCCGCCTGCGGCGCGTGGCCGCATGTGCGGTTCAGGTGTGGAGAAAACACCAAATGAGAACGCTGACGCCGAAGCGGCTTTCTTACGCGAAGATCGCGAGAGCTCCGACGAGGGTGGACAGGATGATCATGGCGGGAGCCGCGGTGGTCGCGCCGCTGAGACCCGCAGCTGCCTCGGCGGCAGTTTGGGCGGCGGCACCGGCGGTTACACACTTGGCCTCGATGACCGAGATTTTTTTGGCAACACTCGCAATGCACGCGGTTTGGGCTCCAACGGTCAACACAGAACAGCCATCGACAGCGCCACAGGCGGCGGCAGTGCCAGCAAGATGCATACAAGTGACCTCATAAAATAAGTCGTTCATTGTGGCAGCGGTGATGCCGCCGTTAGCGCCGTCGGTATCGAGGAGTTCTTCCGCTTTTTGCGCGGTGAGCACGCACGCTGTATCATCAGCAGCCATCCAAGCGCAACCCCCAGTGCAATCGGCTTCCGCAGTACCAGTACACCCGGACTTGGCGGTTGCAAGAGCGGCGCTCTCAGCTGTCATGTCGGCAGTCCATGCGGTCGCGGTGGTGTTTCCCGCGGCGAGCATGCATTTCGCATCCTCACTATCAACCCATAAGCAGAGAGGGTTGGTGCATGATGTTTCCTGGTACGCACTTTCACATGTGACCATGTTGTACGCGTTCGTGCAGCCGATCTCGGCATTGGAGTAATCCGCCGCAGCAGCGGAGGCGCTGCCCACGAGGGCGAGAATGGAGACGGTGCGGAACATGGTGTTCGCTTGCGTTGTGCTGCGTGGTATGCGCGTGACGTCGCGAGACAACGACACGTGAATATTTTTGCGCGCCGTATGCAGCGCGTTGAAACGACGCTAAAAAAATATCCCCATCCACCAATCAAATCGTCGAAATGGAGGATTTGTTGAACGAAATCTACGCGGTCATAAATAGTTGTATGCCTCCCCGAGTGCGAAGCAGTTCAAGCTTCAAGGCTTGCAGCAACGATTTGGAGGATGTATGACAAAACCCATTAAATTTTTATTCGACCAAACACGGGAAGTAACAATCCGCCGCCGTCACTTGCAAAGCGACAGGCAGCTCGACTCCCACCCTTGTTTTTGTTTTTGCATCGTGAGCTTGTTGAGAACGACGAGTTGACGAGCACGATGCTTCTGCAAGAGATTCGCCGGTGCGATGAGCACCCTGATGTTGACTTCGACGACTTCTCCGACGAGAACGAAATCGCACGCTTCGTTCGTCCCCGCGATTTGCTCGCCCTGGACGTCGGGAAGTTCAAGCTGCTCCGGATCGACGTACGTCTGTTTTCTTCCCGTACCTCGCAATCCCAAAGAACACGTATACTCGAGTATTTCGTGTACGGTTGCGGTGTACAAATCCGCTCGCACGTCCCTCCACGCCTCGCATCCCGACCTCGGGACGAGCGGGAAATAAAAAATCGACGTCGCCGCGAATCGTCACATCCCGTACTCACCCGGTCAACGACGAACCCCCAGCGCGATCACGACCCTAACCAAACACTGTTCTTCTTCCTCCCGGAAAAACGCAGATGGTCTCCGCCGGCCTCGCCATCGCGCTTCTCTGGGGCTGGAGCTTCGTCATCGCGGCTCAGAACGACCCCGTCGGCATCGACACGAAACAAATCTGCTGGAAATCCTGGGTCTCGGACAACTTCGGCATCGACACAAAACAAAACGCGGTGCGTACCCTCGCTTCGGAGACCGAAGCCGCGCGCGCCGAAGTCATTGAGCAGCGCGAGGCGGCTGCGGCGTACGCGGCGAGGCTACACGCGGCGCACGCCGAGGCGCTCGCCGTGCTCAGCGAAACAAGACGGGAGGATGCCTTTTCGGCGGAGAAACGCTTCGCGGAGGCGAACGAGGCGCACGCCGCGGCTGTCGATTTGCTTCGCGCGCGCGCGGCGTCGCGCGAGAAGCGTATTTCGTGGGCGTTCAGCGCATCTATAGCGCTGCTTGCTGAGCGCAACGCCGTGATTAACGCGAAACACTCTAAGATGAAAAAGAGGTTTGACAAACGAGCCAGCCGCGACGACGACGTCGAGAAACTTGCGGTGTTAACCGCCGAAGTGCGCGCGCTTGACCGCGTGAACGCGCATCTTCGCCGGGAGTTTCGAGATATCTCCCGCAAGCTCGACAACCGCGACCGGAACGACAGAATTTTCGGACCCGCCTCGTGGTTGGTGTTTTGAGTGTATGTGCGGTCATCGCCGCCGCCGCGACGTTGTGCGCCCAGGGTACGCGGAGTGTCGCGGACTGGGTGCTGTTCGGCGAGGATGACGAGGACTATGGTGAGGTGTTTGCTCAGTACGAAGTACGTGTACGGTGACCAAAAAGAGATGAACAACTTCGCGCGCGGCTCGGGGGACGAAGAGCTTCTGGTCGCGGTGCCGATGGACCAGCGGACGGCTTTGGCGACGCGATGGAGAGCCGCGGTATTGTAATATTGTATCAAAGTGTATCGAATGACTCTACACAGTGCTCTGTACACAGCGTCTTGCGCGGATATCCGCTTGTCCGGGTTGAACTGTAACAGTTTTTGTAGCAAATCCACGGCGTGTTCGCTGCTGTTGGAAAGGTGGCGGACATGTCTGAATTTAAGCAAATCCAATCAAAAAAAGGCGTTGATCGGTCCAATGCAAACCTTGATCGTTACCGTGGTTTTTCACACCAGACATTGCTTTGAACTTCACCGGGGAAATGCAAACCGCGACTTGCGTGTCGAGGCTGCAAAACGGCCAGAGGATGGTGCAAAGTGGCGTGAAATCGGGGGGTACGCTGTATGCCGTATCCGTCAAAGTCACCCTGAAATCGACGCAACCAACCCACACTGACGCCAAAATGCGAAAGGACCCCGTGAAGGATGCGTAC
>Ga0307488_10000480_pt1 | contig 32986 bp, 27 predicted proteins | sample SB02metaG_FD_202248 | JGI IMG/M metagenome (GOLD analysis project Ga0307488, IMG submission 202248) | Sea-ice brine microbial communities from Beaufort Sea near Barrow, Alaska, United States - SB 0.2 | ecosystem: Environmental > Aquatic > Marine > Coastal | place: USA: Alaska | collected...
AGATGGACGGGTCTGTTTCTTAGTAGAAAATGTTCCTTAGTAGAAAATGTTCCTTAGTAGAAAATGTTCCTTAGTAGAAAGGCTCCTCACCTTCCGGGCGGGTCTTGAAGCGCCGGTGGACCCACCAGTATTGTTCCGGGTGGGGGCGCACGCCGGCCTCAACCAGTTGGTTAACCTTGGTGGCGTCCTTGATGGCATCGCCGCTGGGAAAATCATCCAGGGCTGGCGTCAGATAAATATCATAGTGATTATCGTCCTCCCGCCGGTAGTGAGTCAGTACCACCACCGCGGCCCCGGTGATTTTAGCGAATCTGGCGGTGGCGGTAATGGTAGCGGCCTGGACCCCAAAAAATGGCACAAACACCGAGTGCCGGCGGCCATAATCCTGGTCCGCCCCGTACCAGACAATATTGCCCTGTTTCAGGCTGTGCAGAACGCCGCGGATATCCTCACGTTCGATGGCGCGGGGAAAATTTTTCATCCGGCCGCGGGTCATGACCGTTTCCAGCATGGGATTTTCATTGGGTCGGTACATGACATCCACATCAATGTAGCTGCCCAGTGCCGCCCCGCAGAAGTCCAGCGTCGACAGGTGCATACCCAGCAACAGCACCCCTTTACCGCCGGCGACGGCTTGCTGCAGATGCTCAAGGCCGTGCACTGTGCAGCGCTCCCGCAGGGCTGCGGGGTTCCAGATCCAGACTCTGGCAGTCTCAATCAGGCTGATGCCTACGGAGCGCAGGTGACGGCGCACCAGCTGGTCCTGCTGCTGGGCATCCAGCTCGGGAAAACACAGGCGGATATTGGTTGCCACTATGTGCCGCCGGCGCCGGGCAAACCGGTAAGCCAGGGCACCGACGCCGGCACCAATGCCTATCTGCAGGCGGTGCGGCAAGGTGGTCAGCAGTGCAGCGAAGCCAAAGCCGACCCAGGTCAGCCAATAGCGGGGATGGAAAAATCTTAGTTGCAGCAGAGACGGCAGTTTGCGCACAGCGGGGCCAGATGGGGGAACGCTGCATTGTACCCTGATTTAAGCGGCTCCCTCCAGCATGGCTCTGCGAGTGGTTGTGGTATCATCAGCGGTTGAGAGAGCGGAGGCCCGATGAAATTACCCCGATTTGATAAAGCCCGTGTCCTGACCCTTGGCGACGCGATGTTGGACCGTTACTGGCATGGCAATACCGTTCGGATTTCCGCGGAGGCGCCAGTTCCGGTGATTGACGTTAAACAGCGCGAGGACCGCCTCGGCGGCGCCGCCAACGTCGCCCTGAATGTGGCGGCCCTGGGCGCCGGTTCGACCCTCATGGCGGTGCTGGGTCTGGACGAGTCTGCCACCATTGTTAAGGCCAAGCTGGATTCTGCTGGCATTAAAGATGCGACCCAGAGCCTGGCTGATTACCCGACAGTCACCAAGTTACGGCTGGTGAGCCATGGCCAGCAGATGGTGCGGGCAGATTTTGAGGAGATCCGTGATCTCCCCGCAGCACCCTTAATGCCGTCCTTTATGGCTGCCGCGGCAGATGTTGATGTGGTGATCCTGTCGGATTATGACAAGGGTGTGATCAGCGATCCGCAGGCCTTTATCCAGGCCGCCCGCGGCCTTAAGAAAACTATCCTGGTGGATCCCAAGTACAAAGATTTTAAGCTTTATGCCGGTGCCACCATTATCAAACCCAATCGTGTGGAGTTCATGAAGGCCGTGGGTCCCTGGGCCAACGAAGCTGAGCTGGTGGTTAAGTGCCACAACATGATCGACGCCCTGGGATTGCAGGCCATTCTGGTGACCCGCGACAGTGATGGCCTGACACTGGTGCAGAAAGGCCAACCGGCCTTGCATCTGCCAGCCCGCAAGCGAGAGGTTTATGACTTGAGTGGTGCCGGGGACACGGTGATTGCTACTCTGGGTGCGGCATTGGCAGCGGGTATTACCTTGCCCGATGCGGTGGCCATGGCCAATGTGGCGGCCGGTATTGCCGTCAGCAAACCCGGTATTGTCAGTGTCAGCGGTCCGGAGTTACGGCTGGAGTTGGGCCGTGACCAGAGTTTTGAGAAAGGCATTCTCAGCGAGGAGCAGTTGCTGCTGGCGGCGGCAGAGGCCCGCGCCCGTGGCGAGCGGATAGTTTTTACCAATGGTTGTTTTGATATTCTGCATGCGGGCCACGTGGATTACCTGACGGAAGCCCGCCAGCGCGGGGACCGACTGGTGGTGGCCATCAATGGTGATGCAAGTGTCCATCGCCTGAAGGGCCATGGCCGGCCCATTAACACTGTTTCGCGGCGCATGGCCATGCTTGCCGGCCTGTCGGCTGTTGACTGGGTGGTCAGCTTCGAAGATGACACACCGTTGCAGCTGCTGGAGAAGTTACGTCCGGATGTGCTGGTTAAGGGTGGCGACTATGGCATTGAGCAGGTCGTTGGCGGTGAGATGGTCAAGGCTTATGGCGGCGAAGTGGCAGTACTCAGCCTGGTAGAGGACCTCTCCACGACACTGATTGTCGAGAAAATCCGCAAACTCTGATAGGTATGGTGGCAGGCGGGTCTTTTGGTCGGTATCCCCATTTGTTAGCCCTGATCAGGCTTGTCAGTGGCCCTTTGCCGGGTCAAGGGCCTGCAGCGCCGCACTGACATTCTCCTGCAGGTGTGCCGGGTTCAAGGTGCCAAGGATGGCGCTGGCCACTGCCGGCTGCGCCAGGCCATGGCCGATGGCGCTTACGGTGGCCTGGATATGGCCTGAGGCCAGCACCTTCTTCAGCAACACTGCTTTGTTCAGCTCTGCGGCCCGGGCCAGCACCGGTGCCTGGCTTTGGTCCTCGGCGTTGTAGGCCAGCATCACCACATCCGTGTGTTCGGCGGCATACAAACCGGCGGCGAGGGTCTTGGTTGAGGCGCCGATGGCCTTGATATAACCGCGCTGCCTGAACCATGCCAGCTCTGCCAGAACCCCTGATGCCTGCAGCGCCTGCAGGTCATTGTCATCACAGTGCACCAGGACAATATCCAGATAATCTGTTTTCAGCAGTCGCAGGCTGGTTTCAAGGCTGCGGCGGGTTGCCTGGGCGGAAAAATCATAGGTTGAGGTCTGGCCCGCATACTGTTCACCCACCTTGGTGCAGATTACCCAGTCGGATCTTAAGCCAGGCAGCAGCTGGCCCAGGCGTTCTTCACTGCTGCCATAGGCCGGTGCCGTGTCGATCAGGTTAATACCGCTGTCCCGAGCCTGGCCCAGCAGGAGCTGTACTTGCTGGTCGTCCGGCAGCTCGAACTTTGTCGGGTATTTGACGGCGGTATTGCGGCCCAGCTTGACGGTGCCCAGGCCCAGGGGTGAGACCCACAGGTCAAGGCTGCCCAGGCGCCGTCGTTGTTCTGCTGTGAACCCCATTAAAATGCCAGGTCCCAGGGGGTCTTGCCGGGCAGTGCCTTGGGCAGGTCGAGGGCTGGCGCGGCCTTACCATCGGGTTCGAAGTCGATGGCGGCACAGGCCATATCGGCCAGCATGGGTGTCAGTGTCAGCTTGGTCGGCCAGCAGACAATAGCGTTGTCCTGGCGCTGGCAAAACGGCATATCGGGCCTCTGCAGGTTGTTCGAGGGCTCAGCCCTGTCCACAAACAAGGTTGCCCAGACGGCGGCGCTGGTGTCGATCCAGGGGAACAACGCGTCCAGCTCCCGGGCCGCCGCGTCAATCTGTTCGCCGGCGCTGCGTCGCACACCATCTTCGGCCAACTGGCCGCCCAGATACCAGACACTGTCGCCGTCACTGCAGGGATGGGTGGTGATGGTTACCCGTGGCTTGGCTGCTGTGCGCAGGCTTACCCCATGGGCAAAAGTCTGTGGCAGTTTGCCTTTCAGCATCACCTGCTGCAGCGGCCGGCGTTGCATGGTGATAGCCTGGTTAGGGTCGCCCGCCAACAGGGTCTCGTTGCCGGTGCCAGCAGCGAGGATATAGCAGTCTGCGGTGACAATACCGCTACCCGTATCGATCCCGGTGATCTTGCCAGATGTTGAGCGTACCAGTGATGCTGTGCTCTGGTAGATGTGTGCCGCATAATCTTTGGCCAGTGCCTCCACCAGGGCAGTGGTATCAAGTACCATGTCCTGCAGGCGATAGACACTGCCGCTGAAGGCCGGATCAGCAAATACCGGCGGATAGTCGCCAGCTGCCAGGGCTGTAACCCGGCCACGGACCGACTTGCTGCCAAAAAAAGCTGTTACTTTGGAGCCCAGACTGCCGTCGGAAAACAGGTAATAGGCTTCCGAAAGAATATTGACCCCGCGCAGCGGCAAGGGCCCTGCGCCTGCCAGACACTGGCGCCAGATTTCAGGCATGTTGGCGATGGATTCAGAGGCCGGTGTGGTAAAGCCGCCAAGGGCATATTTGATGCCGCCATGGATCATGCCCTGGGAGGCGAAGGTCTGGGCCTGGCCCAGGCCACCCTGCTCCAGCAGTGTCACACCATAACCTCGCCTGGACAGGACATTCAGCAGCCACAGGCCGCTGATACCGCCGCCGATAATCGCAATTTGGGTGTGGGGCCGGTTTGCCATGAAAACGCTCTGCCTGAATGATGCGGGTTTTTCCCTGACGCAGAGTATACCGCAATTGGTGAAGGTGGCTTAGCCCGCAGAATCCCGATATTCTGCCGGGACCTGACCACAGATGAGAACCCGTTGAGCCGTTTCCTGTACAGCACATTGTTTTACCTGGCCGTACCACTGGTGCTGCTGCGGGTCTACTGGCGCGCCATCAAAGAGCCGCGCTACCGGGCTGACCTGGCCCAGCGATTTGGCTTCTGCCCACCCTTGTCCGGTACTGATCTGGTTTGGGTGCATGCCGTCTCGGCTGGCGAAACCATTGCCGCCGTGCCTTTGATCAAGGCCATCGTCGCTACCGGCCGGCAGGTACTGGTGACCAACATGACCCCCACAGGTCGGGCGCAGGCGGAGCGCCTGCTTGCCGAACAACTTGCAAGCCATGCTGTGGTTAATTGTTATGTACCCTATGACCTGCCGGGTGCGGTGGCAAGATTTCTGCGCCGCAGTCGGCCCAAGGCGCTGGTGATTATCGATACGGAGTTATGGCCGAACCTTATCCATGGTGCGCACCAGGCTGGCGTCAGGGTGCTGCTCCTCAACGCCCGGCTGTCGGCCCGCAGTGCCGCCGGTTATGGCCGGATCGCAAATTTGACCCAGGGCATGTTGCAGGACCTTGATGTCGTTGGTGTCCAGAGTGCGGCCCAGGGCCAGCGATTTATTGAGCTGGGTCTGCCGCCAACGCGGTTGCACCTCACCGGCAGCATCAAGTTTGACGCCAGCCAACCGCAGGATATGGCGCAACGGCTGGCAGAATTTCGCCAGCTGCTCGGCCAGCGGCTGGTGGTGGTCGCCGGCAGTACCCACCCGGGTGAAGAGCAACAGTTGCTGGATGCGCTGCAACCCTTGCAGCAGCGCCATCCTGAGATCCTGCTGGTACTGGCGCCGCGGCACCACTACCGGGCCCCGCAAGTGTTGCAGTTGTGCCAGGAGCAGGGCCTGCAGACGCAACTACGCAGCCTCAACAGCCCCTGCACGGCAAATCACCAGGTTTATGTGGTAGATACCATGGGTGAGCTATTCTATTTGTATGCCTGTGCAGATATCACCTTTGTCGGCGGTAGTCTGGTGCCTGTCGGTGGTCATAACCCGATGGAGCCTGCCAGTCTTGGCAAACCGGTGATCATGGGGCAGTATCTGCGTAATATTGAAGATGTGGCAGACTTGTTTATCGAACAAGGTGGGTTGTTGCGAGTAGACTCTGCTGCCGGGCTGGGCGAAGCGCTGGCCCTGTTATGCGGCAGCGCCGAGCAGCGCAGCAAAGCCGGCGCTGCGGCGTTGCAGACGGTGGCGGCTAACCGTGGTGCCCTTGCCGCCAGCCTGGCACTGCTTGAGGCGACCCTGCGCGCCTAGGATCTGGCCACACGTGGGCGAGGCGAGGTTTCTATGGTAACCTTTTCGGCTCAAAGTTTGGCTCAAGTTTGGCTCGAGTCGCGGCTCCTTCCCCGGCTCCTTTTCCGGCACCGCAACAAGATGATTAACGAGGCTTTTAGACTAGACTATGGAACGCAAGAGCAAACGTTATATACCTGATCTGGTGGCAGATATGGCTGAATGTGATGCCAATTACATTCGCCTGCTGCGCCTGTTTCCCAGCATGGATAAGATCGACTCCCGATCTTTTGGGGTTCAGGGCGTTACCGAAGACGGTACCCTGGTGCGCATGGAAATTCGTGAGCGCTGCCGCTATACCACCATGCTGACAGTCCAGGTTCACAACGATGAGGTCAAGCCATGGGTCAAGTGGCCTGTACTGGCGGTGCGCATCTATCACGACATCAGGTCAGCGGAGGTCAGTGGTTTTGAGCGTCATCAGCATCTGTCCTATCGCTACCAGACGCCCAATCCGGATATGTTCCAGCCAGACGAGAAGTCGCAGATTAACCGGTTCTTTGGCGAACTGCTGGCCTTCTGCCTTGAGCATGGCCACAGTCTCGAACCCATTGTTATGGATGGTGGTGTGGCCCCACCGTGATGGGCCGGCAATTTCTTGGGAAATAACTCGACCTTGCGGTTATAATTTCGCTTCGGTCAGCAACATTGCGCGGCCCCGTAATCCTGAAGTCCTTTATGGCGTGGTTTACCAGCGGGCATTGGCCACTTGAGGTTCACAATTTCTTCGATTTACACATGAACATTCTGGCACTGAGCATCGATCCCCGGTGGTCCGGTGGCAGACGGGTATTGGATTTTGCAAGGCGTTACGCCGAGCCAGCGTCAGTCACACAGGCTGGTTAGCGATGGTTAACAAGCAGGGTTAACAAGTAAGGTTAGCAAGTATGGTTAATAAGTATGGTCACTAAGAATTACAGTGCAGACTCCATTGAGGTGCTGGAAGGCCTGGATCCGGTCAAGAAGCGGCCGGGTATGTATACGGACACTTCAAGGCCGAATCACCTGGCCCAGGAAGTCATCGACAACAGTGTTGACGAGGCTTTGGAAGGTCATGCCAACGAAATTCGGGTCACCCTGGGCAAAGATGGCACCATGTCGGTGGCCGACAACGGCCGCGGTATGCCGGTGGATATCCACAAAAAGGAGAATATGCCCGGGGTCGAATTGATTCTGACCAAGCTGCATTCCGGCGCCAAGTTCAACAGTGACAACTATAAGTTCTCCGGTGGCCTGCACGGGGTTGGCGTGTCAGTGGTCAATGCATTGTCTGAAGACCTTGAGATTTATATCAAGCGTGATGGCCAGCTGCATCACATGGCCTTCAAGGACGGTATCAAGGTCTCCAATCTGGTGGTCAAGGACACTATCGGCAAGCGTAACACCGGCACACAGATTACCTTCAAGCCGAATCCCCAGTATTTTGACTCGCCGAAATTTTCCGTCAGCCGCCTCAAGCACCTGCTGCGCGCCAAAGCCGTATTGTGTCCGGGCCTGCGGGTGTTCTTTACTGATGAGACTGCCAGCAACCCGGAAGACCAGCAGTATGAGTGGTATTACGAGGCGGGCCTGAAAGACTATCTGGCGGACGAACTCGCCGGCTTTGAGGTGCTGCCTGCAGAACCCTTTATGGGTGCCATGGCCGGCAAAGAAGAAGCCGTCGACTGGGCCGTACAGTGGTTGCCACAGGGTGGTGACCTGATCACCGAGAGCTACGTTAACCTGATCCCCACAGCTCAGGGTGGCACCCATGTGAATGGCCTGCGCGGCGGTCTGCTGGAAGCATTGCGGGAATTTTGTGAGTTCCGCAACCTGATTCCACGGGGCATTAAGATTTCTGCTGAAGACATCTGGGATCGCTGCGCTTATGTGTTGTCTGCGAAACTGCTGGATCCGCAATTTTCCGGCCAGACCAAAGAACGGCTGAATTCCCGCCAGGCCGCCACCTTTATCGCCGGTGTGGTCAAGGACAGCTTCAGCCTCTGGCTGAACCAACACACCACTGATGCTGAGGCCCTGGCAGAACTGGCCATCAGCAATGCCCAGGCGCGCCTGCGGGCTGGCAAGAAGGTGGTGCGGAAGAAGGTCACAGCGGGCCCGGCATTGCCCGGCAAGCTGGCGGACTGTTCCTGCCAGGATGCTATGCAGGGTGAATTGTTCCTCGTCGAGGGTGACTCGGCGGGCGGCTCAGCCAAACAGGCTCGGGATCGTGTCACCCAGGCCATCATGCCCCTGCGGGGTAAGATCCTGAACACCTGGGAGGTTGATTCCGGAGAGATTCTGGCATCCCAGGAAGTGCACGATATTTCTGTGGCCCTGGGCATAGATCCGGGTGAGACCGACCTGTCGAGTCTGCGCTACGGCAAGATCTGTATTCTCGCCGACGCTGACTCTGATGGGCTGCACATCGCCAGCTTACTGATTGCCCTGTTTGTGAAACACTATCCGGCGCTGGTGACGGCCGGCCATGTGTATGTGGCCATGCCACCGCTGTATCGGATCGATGTGGGCAAAGAGGTGTTTTATGCCCTGGATGAGGCCGAGCGGCGTGGCATTCTTGACCTGATTGCGGCGGAAAAGAAAAAAGGTAAAGTCAGTGTCCAGCGTTTCAAGGGACTGGGTGAGATGAACCCCCTGCAATTGCGCGAGACCGCCATGGCCGAGGCTACCCGGCGACTGGTGCAGCTCACCATGGATCCCGGCACGCTGGTGAATGATACCCTCGATATGCTGCTCTCGAAGAAGCGCGCCGGTGATCGCAAGATCTGGCTGGAAGACAAGGGTGATCTCGCAGAGCTGAAATAACGGCGCTCGTTAATTACCAGGACCGCAATACTCGAATCAACCAGGCGCTGCTGCACTGCAGCGTTGAATTAACTGCAAAGCGAATTTTTTATGACCGATCCGAATCTCTCGGCGAATACTGAAACCGTCTCCCTGACGGAGTTTACAGAAGGCGCCTACCTGAATTACGCCATGTATGTCATTAATGACCGGGCCCTGCCGCATATTGGTGATGGTCTGAAACCCGTGCAGCGGCGCATCGTGTTTGCCATGTCGGAGCTGCGCCTGGGTGCTGACGCCAAGTTCATGAAGTCTGCCCGGACCGTTGGTGATGTTATCGGTAAGTACCATCCTCACGGCGACAGTGCCAGTTATGAGGCGATGGTGTTGATGGCGCAGAGCTTTTCCTATCGTTACCCGCTGGTAGATGGGCAGGGTAACTGGGGCTCGCCTGATGACCCCAAGTCTTTTGCCGCCATGCGTTATACGGAATCGCGACTCACCCGTTATGCCTCCGTGCTGCTGGAGGAGCTGGGCCAGGGCACCGTGCAGTTTATCCCCAACTTTGACGGCACCATGGAAGAACCCGTGTTGCTGCCTGCAAGGCTGCCCAACATCCTGCTGAACGGTGGCAGTGGTATTGCTGTGGGTATGGCGACGGATATTCCGCCGCACAATATCAATGAGGTGGTGAGTGCCTGTATCCATCTGCTCGACCAGCCTCGGGCGACGGTGGCTGATCTGTGTGAGCATATCCAGGGCCCGGATTTCCCCACGGAAGCGGAGATCATCTCCAGCAAGGCGGAGATTCGGCAGATCTACGAGACTGGCCGAGGCGCCATACGCACCCGCGCCGTTTATGAAGTGGAAGACGGCGATATTGTTATTACTGCGATTCCTTTCCAGGTCTCCGGGACCAAAATTCTGGAGCAGATAGCCGCGCAGATGCAGGCCAAGAAGCTGCCCATGGTCGTCGATTTGCGGGATGAGTCGGACCATGAGAATCCCACCCGGATTGTGATTGTGCCGCGCTCCAACCGTATTGATGTGCCGGGGTTGATGGCCCATCTGTTTGCCACCACCGATCTGGAGCGAACCCACAGGGTCAACTTCAATATGATTGGCCTGGATGGTCGGCCGAGGGTCAAACCCCTGAATGTGATGCTCAGCGAGTGGCTGACCTTCCGTACCGACACAGTGGTACGCAGGCTTACTTATCGCCTCGAAAAAATTCTTGCCCGCCTGCATATTCTTGAAGGCCTGATGATTGCCTACCTGAATCTCGACGAGGTGATCCGCATCATCCGTACTGAGGACAAGCCGAAACAGGTCCTGATGGCCAATTACTCGCTGTCGGATATCCAGGCTGATGCCATCCTCGACCTGCGTCTGCGGCAGTTGGCGAAGCTTGAGGAAATCAAGATTCGTGGTGAGCAGGATGAGCTGAGTGCGGAGCGTGCCGACATTGAAAAAACCCTGGGCTCACCGGCGCGCCTGAAGACCATGGTGAAGAAAGAGTTGACCCGCGATGCTAACGACTTTGGCGATCCGCGCCGGTCGCCGATTGTCAGTCGTACCGAGGCCCAGGCCTTCAGCGAAAAAGACCTGCTGTCTACCGAGGCAGTGACTATTGTCCTGTCCGAGATGGGCTGGGTGCGCGCTGCCCGTGGCCACGATATAGACCCGCTGGAGTTGAACTATCGCTCCGGCGATGGCTTTTTTAAGGCCGTCCGCGGTCGTTCTAACCAGGATGTGGTGTTTCTTGATTCAACCGGCCGGGCCTATACCCTGGCGGCCCACACCCTGCCCACCGCCCGCGGTCAGGGCGAGCCCCTGACTGGGCGGACTAACCCACCTTCAGGCGCGCATTTTACCGGTTTAATCTGTGCGGACAAAGAGCAGCAATTTTTGCTCGCCAGTGATGCTGGTTATGGTTTTGTCGCCACCATGGGTGACTTGCAAAGTAAGAACAAGGCAGGCAAGTCAGTAATCAGCGTGCCCGGCGGTGGCATTGTGCTGCAGCCCCAGGCTGTGACCGATATGGCCAATGAGTTTGTGGCGGCGGTCAGTAACGAGGGCCGGCTGTTGATCTTCCCCCTCAGTGAGCTGCCCGTCCTGGCTCGCGGCAAGGGCGTCAAGATCATGAATATCCCCAAGGCGCTGTTGGCTGACCGGCTAGAATTCATGGCTCACCTGTTGGTGCTCACCGCCAGTGATACGTTGGTGGTGTTGTCTGGCAAGCGCCATATCAACCTGAAGTTTGATGATCTGGAACACTACCGGGGTGAACGCGCCCGTCGGGGCCTGAAGCTACCACGTGGTTTCCAGAAGGTGGACAAGGTTGAGTTGCTCAAGGGCACTGCCAAGGGTACGCCGCCGCCGTTGGTTGAAGGACCTTAAAGCAGCGGCGTACTAAGGGGCTCCTTAACCGGAGCCCCTTAATGGGAGCGTCTTAAGCAGGGCTTCGTAAACAGATTAAAGGGATTAATGAGAGTTGCCCTTGGGATTCTGGATCAACTGGCGGGCCTGGCCCTGGATCAACACCTGGTGTGTCGGGTCAAGGGCCTCCACCTGGAACACCAGGCCATCGGGGGTTAATGAACTGTGGTAGGGACTAATGATAAAGCGTCCCGGATCGCTCACCTGGGCGTAAAACTGCTGGCTGGTGAGCAATCGGCTGTCAGCAATGGAAGCCAGGTAGCTGGCATGTTTGCGGGCGTTGGCCAGTGCTACTGAGTTGGGCGCCGCAGTCTGGCCTGAGTCAGGGGCAGTCCTGGCCGCGACCTGCATACCCAGCTTGACGATAATGGGCGCGCCAATCAGGCGGAATATCTCCAGCACCAGCAGGCCCGCGCAGATAGCCTGAAAAAACGGGTCGCGCTGGGAAAAAGTCACCACCACATTGTCGCCGTCCAATGGCGCCATTTCGCCGCCATACAGGGACAGGGCCTTGCGGATGCGCTGCAGGTGTTGCGGCAGCAGTCGTGCTGGCCTGAGTTTGATCACCAGGATAATGGCGTCTGGTGTTTCTACAGGTGGTTCTGGTAGTGGCGCCGGCGCCGGTGGCTGGGGGCTGTCACTGTTTGCTGCCGGCAGGTCCTGATCCTCGGTGTTGTTGCTCGCCAGCTGCGGACGGCTGTCTGGCTGGGCAATCCACAGATAAATCAGGTCCGCATAAAACCAGACTGCAAGCCCTGTGATGCTGGCGATCAGCAGGTGGATGGCCAACAGCAGGAGGATGATGCTGTTCAAGGGGGTGCTGCTGAGTTGGTTGGCAAGGCCGATCTGCAGGTAACCCATGCTGGCGTTCTGCCAGGTGATGTCGCGACTGAACATCTGCTCGCCAGCAGCCCCGCCAGATCGGCGTCCAGCCTGGGCCAGCAAACGGTTGTCGACGCTGTAGATTGAGGCAAAATCAAAGTTGCCCCTGGCCACCAGGTCGGTCAGGACCACATTCAGGCTGAGGATATCTTCGTTGACAAGGTAGTCGGTCAGCGACAGGGACAGCTGGTCAGCGATGGCGTCTCCAAAGTGTTGGCCCTGGTTATCAAGCTGGTTGCTGACATGGGTGGTCGTGATCCATATGCAGACGACGCCGCTGAGGACAATTGGCAGCAGGACCAGGCAGAGAGCTCTAATTTTACGTCGATACATGTTACGTGGATACATGGGTGACCGGGGCAGCGGACGAACCAAAGCGAGTATAACTGAATGTCTGCGGCGACATTTCGCTTTGTTTTGTATTTCGCTGGGTGAAATCGGATAATGCCGGCGTTTCTGCTGAACCCGGTTGAAGCCTGAAGCTTGAAGCCGGGTTTTGGCGCCCCCTATGAGTGACTGGCGTTGACGGCCCGTTGCATAAGAAGAAGGATATTATTGTGACGGAGTTGGTGCTCATCAACATTTCCGGTGAGGACAAGCCCGGCTTGACCGCGGCCATTTCCGAACTGCTGGCAGAATTTGATATTGATATTCTTGATGTAGGCCAGGCGGTCATTCATAACCATCTGTCTTTGGGTATCCTGATTAATATCACCGGCCATTCTGCGCCGATCCGCGAAGAAGTGCTGTCCAAGGCCCAGGCGCTGGGAGTTAGTATCAAATTTTCGGCGGTAGACGAGGCCAGCTATGAGGACTGGGTCGGCCTGCAGGGGCGCTCCCGGTACATCCTGACGTTGCTCGCCCGGCGTATCAAAGCCACCCATATTGCCAAGGTTGCTCGGGTCATTGCTGACAATGGCCTGAACATCGATAACATCGTGCGCCTGTCCGGCCGGGTGCCACTGGTGAATCCCCAGTCACAGGCAGGTGATATAAAAACCAAAGCCTGTGTGGAATTTTCTCTGAAGGGTGAGTTGCTTGATAACGCCGCCTTTCGGGCGCAACTGATGCATGTCTGCGGCGAGCTGGATATTGATATTGCGGTCCAGGAGGATGGTCTGTTCAGGCGTAACCGGCGGCTGGTGTGTTTTGATATGGACTCCACCTTGATCTCCACCGAAGTGATTGATGAGCTGGCGCGCCTGGCCGGCGTCGGTGAGGAAGTCAGTGCCGTGACCGAACGCGCCATGCAAGGCGAGCTGGACTTCAAGGCCAGCCTGCGCCAGCGAGTGGCTTTGCTGGAGGGTTTGCCGGAGTCGAGCCTGCAACAGGTGGCTGACCACCTGCCATTGATGGAGGGGGTTGAACACCTGTTCGCCATGCTCAAACGCCTGGGCTATAAAACCGCCATCCTGTCTGGTGGCTTCACCTATTTCGGTGAGGTGCTGCAGCAGAAATTTGGGGTCGACTATGTTTACGCCAATGAGCTGGAAATTCTCGATGGCAAGCTCACAGGTCGGGTGCTGGAGCCGATCGTCGACGCCGAGCGCAAGGCGCTGCTGCTGCAGGCCCTGGCCAAGCAGGAAAATATTTCACTGGAGCAGGTGATTGCCGTGGGTGATGGTGCCAACGACCTGGCTATGCTAGCTGTTGCGGGCTTAGGGATTGCCTTTCACGCCAAGCCGATTGTGCGGGCCAATGCCGAGCAGGCTATTTCCACCCTTGGCCTCGACAGCATTCTTTACCTGATGGGTATTCGTGACCGGGATTCTGCCAAAGGCCAGTAACAGGCCTTTGGCCTGTGGTCAGCGCCTAAATGTCTTCGTTGGTAAAGTCGTAGTTCATATTTTCCAGCGGTCCTGAGATGTAGTAACCCTGGATAAAGTTGACGCCGGCCTGCCACAGGGTCGACAGCACAGCAGGGCTTTCAACGCCTGAAATAGCCGTCAGTACACCGGTGGATTGCAGTGATTTCACCATGTCGATCAGGTCTTTCTGCTTTTCGGGGCTGTCGACAATCTGTTGGGCAAATGAACCGTCGAGCTTCACATAGTCGGGCGTCAGGTGTTTGAGCAGGTTGAAAGGGTTCAGTGAGCAACCAAAATGGTTGATGGACGTCTTGCAGTGCAATTGACTGACGCCCTGGCAGAACTTGGTGGCATGCTTGATATAGGAAGTCGCATCATTTTCATGGATCTGGAAGATGATAGCGTCACTGGGCAGGCGCGCCGCTTTCAGGGCTACGCTGATCCATGGCAGGAAGGTGGAGTCCGCCATGGAGCAATGGGTGACATTGATGAACAGGCGGGCCTTGCTGCCCTCGGCACGATGGACGCTGAGCATCTTGATGGATTGCAGAATCACCCAGCGATCGAGTTTCTCCAGCAGGCCAGCGTCTTCTGCCGGCCCCAGGAACTGAGCCGGTGACAGCTCGTTCTCTTCCTCATCCAGCAGGCGTAATAGCACCTCAAATTGCTCGTCATCATCACCGTGCAAACTGATGATGGGTTGGAACATCAGACGGAAGGTGTTGTTGGCAATGGCATCGCGCACCAGCTGTTTGATGTTCTCGCTGGTGAGGGACTTGCCCTCCTCGCCCACCTTGACCTGGGTTGTCTGGAAGAAGTTGACGCCGTTGCCCGACTCAATGGTGGTGGCGGCCTTATGGGCGCGGGATATTATTTCTTCGCCAGTGGGCGTATTTTCAGTGATCAGTGACAGACCGATGCTGACGGTGAGCTGAAATGATTTGCCGGAAATTTCCGAAATATGGCCTTCAATCAGCGCCCGGATTTCCTCTGCCAGAGCAGCTGCGGCTTCTTTATCGGCACCTTTGTACAGCAAGGTAAATTCATCGTCACCAAAGCGCGCCATCATATGCATGTCATCAATATGAGCGCGCATCAGTGCTGCCAGATCCCCCAGCACCAGGTCAGCATTGGAGATGCCAGCTTCGGCGCGCACCCGGTTAAAGTCGTCGATGCAGATGTAAAACAACACATAACCCTGCTGGCCATTGCTTGCCTGGTCGACGGCAGAGTCGAGTTGTTCGATGAAGTAGGGTCGGTTATACAGGCCGGTAAGCAGGTCCTGGCTGGAGATCTCGCGGATGCGATCTTCAAACTCGCTGTCATCGGTCATGGAGCGGAAAATCATCTGCGTGCAAGGCTCACCGTCATAGGTGGCAGGTGACAGCGACAGGCTGGCGATAATGCGCGAGTCGTCGCTGGCAACACAGGAAAAATCTGCTGAACCTTCCTGGGCTTCAGAAAAGTTGCGAAGGAATTTTTTGAACTTGTCCTGGTCTTCTGCCGTTATCAGGTCAATCACAGGTATGCCGGCAAAGTCATCGGGGTCATCGTAGCCAAACAGTTCTGCATAGGCTCGATTGGTGTAAATATGCATGCCCTCATGGACATAGGCGATGGCGGCGCTGGAGCTGTCTAGCAACAGTTGGTTGCGGCGATCAGTCTCGCGTAATTCGACCTCGGCCTTGCGCCGCGAGCGACGATTTTCAAGATTGCCAAGCTCGCGTTCGATAATCAGCACCAGACGTTCGTCGTCGTCTTCCAGGGCCACATCCAGGGCGCCGATTTTCAGGCCAGCGGTAATGGATGCCGGATCACGATCATCGGCCAGCATGATCAGGGGCACATCCTTGTCCAGACTTTTGATCTGGCCGATCACCTGTTCGATTGTCAGGTTATTAACCGCTTGCCTGGACAGGCACAAATCCCAGTACTGCTCGTTGAGTTTCTGTATCAGGTCAGCTTCTGACTCTAACAGATGGGCACGCGTTGCCCGGCCAGCTGTGCGCAGCAAAACGATGAGTTCCTCCGCACGATTTTGCGAGTCCTCCAGAATCAGTAGCCGGATGGGGCTATTTTTGCTCATGTGCCGGGTTTCCATTTTGAGCCGCTACTATAACAGATAAGAATGGGCGCGGAATTAGGACAATGGATGAATGGCTAAATTGGTCTTCGAAGCTGCACCAGGGATCTCCCTGGCCAGGCGTGGGACAAGATAACCTGGTAATTTTTTGACCACTTCGGCAAGTAGTTGCCGCGCCCTTGTTTCCGGCAGGTCAAAATGTGCGGCGCCGGCGACGGCATCAAGGACGTGCAGGTAATAGGGCAAAACGCCAATAGCAAAAAGCGCCCGTGACAGGTCAGTGAGGATCTCAACCTGGTCGTTAATACCTTTCAGCAGCACGCTTTGGTTCAGTAATGTGACGCCAGCAGCGGTCAGGCTCCTGGTCGCCGCGGCGACCGAGGCGTCGATCTCGGCACTGTGATTGATATGCAGGACCACCACTACCTGCAGCCGCGTCTGCCCAATCCAGTCCAGCAAGGCTGCATCTATGCGTTGCGGAATGACCACCGGCAAACGGGTGTGCAGGCGCAGCGTGGTGACATGTTTAATGTTGGCGAGGCGCTCGGCAATGCTCGCCAACTGGCGATCGTTAAGCAGCAGTGGATCACCACCGGAGAGAATAACTTCGGTAATGGTGCTGTCAGCCTCAACGGTGCGGATAATCTGCTCCCAGTCAGCGCTTGACGGCTGGAACTCGGCATAGGGGAAGTGGCGCCGAAAGCAGTAACGGCAGTTAATACCGCAGGCACCGGTTGCGACCACCAATAGCCGACCGTGGTATTTCTGGATGACCCCGGGTACCGGCGACTGGCCAAGCTCTTGCAGAGGGTCTGTGACATAGCCTGCTACCTCAACGGCTTCCTGTGGCTGTGGCAATACCTGCAGCAACAGAGGGTCGAGCGGATCGCCGGGGCGTATTCTCGAAAGGTAGGGCCACGGCACCAGCAAGGGAAAGTCGGCGCTGAAGATGGGCACATCTATATGCAGGATGCGGGCAAGCTCGGCTGGGTCTGTGATCGCACTTTTCAGCAGTGCCTGCCACGATTGAGTCTGCCAACCGACGTCTGTTAGCGGTATCATGAGGTCTTTCGCGATAAACAAAAGAGAGTAATTGATGGCGAGCTTTTCTACCAATGAATTTAAGTCGGGCCTGAAAGTAATGTTGGAAGGCGATCCCTGCTCAATCGTCGAGAATGAATTCGTCAAACCCGGTAAAGGTCAGGCGTTCAGCCGGGTCAAGCTGCGCAACCTGAAGACCGGCCGGGTCTGGGAGCGGACCTTCAAGTCTGGTGAGTCCCTCGAAGGTGCTGACGTGCTCGAAATCGACATGGAGTATCTCTACAGCGATGGCGAGTACTGGCATTTCATGAAAACCGATGGCAGTTTTGAGCAGTTGGGGGCTGACAAGGAGGCCGTCAATGATTGCCTGAATTGGCTCAAAGAGCAGAACAGCTATCTGGTGACCCTCTGGAATGAGGCGCCGATTGCGGTTACTCCACCTAATTTTGTTGAGCTCGAAATTGTTGAGACCGATCCTGGCCTTAAGGGTGATACCGCCCAGGGCGGCACCAAGCCGGCCACCCTGAGCACCGGCGCCGTGGTGAAGGTACCGCTGTTTATCAATATTGGTGAAGTTGTTCGGGTTGATACTCGTACCGGTGATTACCAGAATCGCGTCAAGTCCTGAGATGACGGTCTGGCAGGCGTCAGCAGGCAAGCTGGCGCTGCAGCAACGGGCCCGGTTGCTGCATCTGGTGCGGCATTTCTTCAGCCGTCGCGAGGTACTGGAGGTTGCAACCCCGGTGATGGGTGGCGCTGGCGTATCTGATGTTCACCTGGAAAACCTGGTGGTGCGCGGTGCTGATCGCGACTACTACCTGCAAACCTCCCCTGAGTACGCCATGAAACGCCTGCTGGCCTCCGGCAGCGGCCCCATCTATCAGTTAGGGCCGGTATTTCGCGGCTCGGAAACTGGCACCCGGCACAATATTGAATTCACCATGCTGGAATGGTACCGGCCGGGTTTTAGTCTTGAGGAACTGATGGCTGAGGTTTGTGAGCTGGTGCTTGCCAGTGCCCGGTACTTTGGCGGCAATCTGGCAGCACCAGTGAGCGTCAGCTATCGGCAGTTGTTTGAGCAGCGTTTCGGCATTAATCCCCATCGGGTGGATCTGGCAACGCTGCAGGCGCTGGCCGCAGCTGAGGATATTGCCGCCCAGCACATTACTGACTTTGGTGATGAAGCCAGCCTGAATGATTATCTCGATGTGTTGTTTTCGGCGGCGATTGAGCCGCACCTCAGTGATTTGACTGTGGTGCATGGCTTTCCAGCCGCTCAGGCAGCCTTGGCGAGGCTGGTGGTTGACGGCCAGGGTGACGAGGTGGCAGAGCGGGCCGAGGTCTATTGGCAGGGTTTTGAGCTGGCCAATGGTTACGCCGAATTAACCGATGCCGGCGTGTTACGTGAGCGGTTGTTGCGTAACAATGTGCTGCGGGCACGCCGTGGTCTGCGGGCCGTGACCCTGGACGAGAAACTGTTGCAGGCTATCCCGCAACTGCCGGCCTGCGCCGGTGTGGCCATGGGCTTTGATCGCCTGCTGATGTTGGTCACGTCCCGTACTGCCATTGATGAGGTGATTTGTTTTCCTGCCGCGCGGCTTTAGGTTCTCTTACTCGCTGTCTGCGGCGGCAGGCAATGGCCGTGCTTAATCAATTGCCTGGATCAATTGCCTGGATCAATTACCTGGTATGGCCAGGGACTGGCCCATTTTTACCAGCTGGTTGGCGGCAACTTTCCAGCTGACGCGTTTTTCCAGCAGCACAATAGCCGTTGAGCCCATCAGGAATTTGCCCAGTTCATCGCCCTGGTCAATGTGCCGTGGTGGTGTAAACGTCTCGTCCAGCAGCTTGCCGGCTGGGTAAGGCGCTTCATGCCAGGGGGTCTGGATACCGGCAACGATCATTGCGCCAACCATCACCACTGCCATGGCGCCCTGGGGTGTATCAAAATGCATCACATACCGTTCATTGTCGGCAAACAGGTCTGGTACAGACCTGGCGGTGGCGTCATTCACCGAAAACAGTTTGCCGGGCACATAGGTACCGCTGCCCAGATCTCCCGTCACGGGGTTGTGGACCCGGTGGTAGTCTTTGGGAGACAGGTAGATGGTGATAAAACTGCCATTGCGAAAGCGCTTTGACCTGGGGCTGGCCAGCAATTTTTCGACCGAGTAGTCGATGCCCTTGGCCTGGATAATCTGGTTGTCGGTGATATTGCCGCAGGCCGACACGCAGCCATCGGCGGGCGAGCTTACCAGGCCCTCAATAGGTCGCAGGCCGGGTTTCAGGCGCCGTGAGAAAAATGCGTTGAATGACGGGTAACTGGCCAGGTCAGGAGACTCGGCTTCCTCCATATCCACATCAAAAACCCGAATGATGACTTTGATAAAGGTATTTTTAATCCAGCTGGTCCTGGAGGATGCCACCACGCCAACGAGCCGCGACAGCAAGTGTTGTGGTACCAGGTATTGCAGTTTGATAAACAGGCTCATGGGCATTCTACCGGCGATTCAGGGTTGCTGCGCCATTCTGCCCCGGCGCCGTCGCAAGCATGGCTATGTTCGCCGGGATGCTTGTCGATAAGGCAGGTCAGGCCGGCGCGATAATGGGTCTGGCAGTGAGTGATGACCCGCTTGTCGGCGGGTTCAATGATCAGGGATAGCATAGGCTTCCAGAAGCGGGCGTGGTTGGAGCCGCAAAAACGGTATTCTAATGGAAAACGTTATTCTAATGGATAGGATGGCAGTTCGGCCACGGCTGGTTCGATTTCGTTCACGGCTGATTGGTCAGATTCATCAATGAACAGAAGTTCCGGTGCGCCGTGCTGCTGAATTCAGTTAAACTGTCTCGATATTGGGCTCTCGCTGTTGAAGGAAGGACGTTGACTTACTCGGAAAACCTGGTCTGGATGGACCTTGAAATGACAGGGCTTGATCCAGAAGTAGAGCGTATTCTGGAAGTCGCGACAATTATTACGGACTCGGCGTTGAATATTATTGCTGAAGGCCCGGTGCTTTGTGTTGCCCAGCCGGAATCACTGCTGGCCGCCATGGACGAGTGGAACACCAGTCACCATACGGCCTCCGGGCTGGTTGAGCGGGTCAGGCGTGAAGGCATCAGCGAAGCTGAGGCTGAAGCGCAGACACTGGCTTTTATTCAGCAGCATGTGGAGCCCGGCAAGTCGCCACTGTGTGGTAACTCCATCGCCCAGGATCGGCGCTTTCTAGTGAAATATATGCCCGTTCTTGAGGCTCACCTGCATTACCGCAATATTGATGTGAGCACCGTGAAGGAACTGGCGGTGCGCTGGCGGCCGGATGTTTACCAGATGATTAAAAAGCAGGGTGCCCATCGTGCTGTAGATGACATCCGCGAGTCTATCAGCGAACTGCAGGCCTACCGGAAACATTTTTTCCAGCTCTAGTTCGGCGCTTGTTTGGTTCAATCCTGGCACTGGGCGCTTTCGCCGCGGTTAGCCGCGTAGCGCCCAGTTGATCAACACCGTTAATCTTTCTCCATGGCCGCTTTGGCTTTGAGCCTGGTTTCTTCAGCTTTTTTGGCCACATCATCCAGCAGTTGCTGGCTCGACGCCTTGGCCGAATCCAGAGCTTTAGTGCCGTCTTCCTTGGCGCTCGCCAGCACGTCAGCCGTGGTTTCTTTCGCTGCAGAGTAGGCGTCATCTATGGCTTCGCCGGCATCCTCCATGGGTCCGTCACCATCCATATCCTCAATCGCATCGCGGGCGCGATCCACGGCGCTGTCAATTGCCGCGCCAGCCTTCTCCGCGTTACCCTCGTCCTTGCCACAACCGACTAACAACACCAGGATAGTTGCGAGGGCTAAATATTTAGTCCATTTCATTTGTCTTGCTCCGTGCTGAATGTTCCGTGCTGAATGTTCCGTGCTGAACGTGCAGCATAACACCTTGTGGAAGGGCTCGGGATACGTAACGACTGCGCTGCCACGGCCGCTCAGGGGCTGGTAGCTATTCTGGAGCGGCGGCCGTCAAGGGTTTTCAGAGCCCAGCGAATATGCTCTTGCACCAGCTCTGGTGCGTCATCGAGGCTGGTGGCCAGGGCCTGGTAGATCCCGTCGTCATAGTCACAATTACCCAGTGCTACGGCGAGATTGCGGCGCCAGCCAGTGTAGCCCGTGCGCCGAATTGCTGACCCGGCAGTACGCGCCAGGAACTCATCTTCGGTCCAGGCATAGAGTGTCAGCAGGGCGCTGCTGTCGAGGCCATGGCGCGGATCAAAGTCAGCAACGCTGCTGACCTGGGCAAATTTGTTCCAGGGGCAGAACAGCTGGCAGTCATCACAGCCGAAGATGCGGTTGCCCATGGCGGCGCGCAGCTCAACCGGGATGCTGCCACGATGTTCAATGGTCAGGTAGGAAATGCAGCGCCGGGCATCCAGCTGGTAAGGGCCGACAATGGCCGCGGTTGGACACACATCGATGCAGCTGGTGCAGCTCCCGCAATGGTTGGTTGCCTGCGGCGGATCAATTGGCAGTGGCACATCTGTGAAAATTTCAGCGAGAAAAAATAAGGAGCCTGCCCGGTGGTTCAGTAACAGAGTATTTTTACCGATCCAGCCGAGGCCGGCTTTTTCTGCCAGGGCCTTCTCCAGCACCGGTGCGCTGTCCGTAAAGACTCGGGCGCTGTGTTGATCGATGCCATGGCTTGCCAGTTCCTCAGCCATCTGCTGCCAGAGCTTCACCAGACGCTGGCGGATTACCTTGTGATAGTCGCGGCCAAGGGCGTAACGGGCCACATAAGCGGCGCCTCGATTGGCTGCGGTTGACGCCAGTTGTGCCAGTGGCTGGTCGCCTTCAGGCATATAGTCCATGCGCAACGACAGGATGCGGGTTGTACCGGGTACCAGTTCTGCTGGCTGGCTGCGTTTGCGGCCATGGTGGCCCATGTATGCCATCTCGCCCTGAAAGCCACGGTCGAGCCAGGTCTGCAGGCGCTGCTCATGCTCGCCGAGGTCAATATCCGTGACCCCCACCTGCTGAAAGCCCAGCTCACTTGCCCAGGGGCCAATTTTTTCCCGCAGTTGCCGGTAAATGGCGTGATTGGCGGGCGGCACAGTTTCGGCAAGATGTTCAGTCATGATTGCGGATAGCGGCCTTGAATAGGTGGGTTTTTACAGCGAAGCTGATGCAGGACGGGTTTTAGTTGCTCTATTGGTCGCCGCTTACCTTATAATTGGCATTCGCGAAAAGCCATGAAAACAATCGATGACGGCAATCCATAACAACAATCCATAACAACAACATGTGAATCCAAAAATTGTGAATCCAGATAACTTGCCTGACAAACTTTATACCGCCGCCGGCGTCCGCGAACTCGACCGTATTGCCATCGAAGACTTTGGCATGCCAGCCTTCAGCCTGATGCGCGCCGCTGGTATTGCCTGTGTGGAGGTGCTGGTGGCGCGCTGGCCCGCGGCGACGCGGGTCTGGGTGATCTGCGGCAGCGGCAATAATGCGGGTGATGGCTATATCCTTGCCGGTAAGCTTGCGGAACGCCAATGTGACGTTGCTGTGCGAGTGGTGGGTGACTCGGGTAAGGCCAGCCCGGCTGCACGGGCGGCGTTCGATTATTGCCTGGCGGCGGGTGTGACACCCCTGCCCTTTGACTCGGAAGAAAGTATTGGCGCTGACGTGCTGGTGGATGCCCTGCTGGGCACGGGTCTGGCCGGTGAACCAAGAGCAGCCGTAGCGCAGGCTATTGACTGGATCAATGCTGCTGGTCTGCCTGTGTTAGCCATTGATATCCCTTCGGGCCTTAGCGCTGACACGGGGCGGCGCAGCGCCAGTACCATTGTCGCAGATGTGACAGTGACATTTATTGGCCTCAAGCGCGGCCTGTTTACCCATGATGGGCCGGATTGTGCCGGTGAGGTCATCTTTGATCCTCTGGGTCTGGCGGACGAGGTCTATCACCAGGTCCTTTCCCACACTGGCAAACTGCAACTGGAGGGCTTGCTTGCGAGCCTGCCTCGGCGGCGGCGCAATGCCCATAAAAACAACTTTGGCCATGTGCTGATAGTAGGCGGCGACAAGGGTATGGGTGGCGCCGTGGCTATGAGTGCTGAAGCCGCTTTGCGTGCCGGTGCGGGTCTGGTGACTGTTGCTACTCACCCTGCCCACGCTACGGCGCTGCTTGCCAGGCGCCCGGAACTGATGGTCCGTGGCATCGAGGCCGGCACTGATCTGGATGCCTTAGCGGCGCGGGCATCGGTTATTGTGCTGGGTCCGGGCCTTGGCCGGTCAGACTGGTCGGCCATGGTGTTTGATCGGCTGGTGGACTGCGAGCAGACGATGGTTATCGATGCCGATGGTCTCAATCTGTTGGCCAAAGACCCGCGGCAGAAGTCCAACTGGGTGCTGACTCCCCATCCGGGTGAAGCGGCCCGACTGCTGGATGAAAAAGACATTGAGGCCGACCGGTTTACCAGTATAGAGCGCCTGCAGAGCCAGTACGGTGGTGCGGTTGTGCTCAAGGGTGTGGGCAGTCTGGTGGCTGACGGTAATACCATCGACCTCTGCCCTTACGGTAATCCTGGTATGGCGACAGCGGGTATGGGTGATGTGCTGGCGGGTGTTATTGCCGCACTGCTGGCGCAGGGGCTGGACTTGGGTGTTGCCACCCGTCTGGGAGTGGCTGTGCATGCGGCCGCCGGCGATCGTGTGGCCCTGGATGGCCAGCGTGGCATGCTGGCCACCGACTGTATTCCGGTGATCCGACGGTTGTTGAATCCAGGGCTCGAGAGCCCTGCTCACGCCGTCGCCGGGTCGTCAGGACCGGGTTGAGGGGTGGTCCAGGCCTTCAGGCGGAGGGTAGCTTTAGTCCGTCAAGGCCCAGCTGTTGCTGGATTTTTTCAATTTCATCGGCAGCCTCTTTCTGCCGTCGCCACATCTGCGCATAGCTACCCGCAGCAGCCACCAGTTGGTTGTGGGTGCCGCGCTCAATAATCTGGCCCTGTTCCAGCACCAGAATCTCATCAGCGTTGACGATAGTGGACAGGCGGTGGGCAATGACCAGGGTGGTGCGGTTTTTCGCCACTTCCACCAAAGCTGCCTGGATCTCTCGTTCGGTCTTGATATCCAATGCCGAGGTTGCCTCATCCAGCACCAGAATGGGCGGGTCCTTGAGGATTGTGCGGGCAATGGCAACACGCTGCTTCTCGCCGCCGGAAAGCTTCAGGCCGCGCTCTCCCACCCGAGTGTTATAGCCCAGGGGCAGCGACTGAATGAATTCGTGGATGCTGGCCGTGGCGGCCGCGGCCTCCACCTCGGCATCCGTGGCGGTGGGTTTGCCATAGCGAATATTGTAGGCAATGGTGTCGTTAAACAGCACCGTGTCCTGGGGCACAATACCAACGGCGGCGCGCAGGCTGACCTGGGTAACCTGGCGGATATCCTGGTCGTCGATACAGATGCGACCAGACTGGATATCATAAAAACGATACACCAGGCGGGCCAGGGTGGACTTGCCAGCACCACTGGCGCCCACCACCGCGGTAGTTTTGCCAGCGGGGATACTGAAGCTGATACCGCGGATAATTTGCCGCTCAGGTGCATAGCTGAAATGGACATCCTCGAAGCGCACGCTGGCTGCCTTGACGGACAAGTCCGGGGCGTCCGGCTGGTCCTGGATTTCCGGCACTGTATCCAGCAGCTGAAACATATATTCCATATCTACCAGCGCCTGGCGGATCATGCGGTAGGATGATCCGAGAAACCCCAGCGGTATAAACAACTGCAACATAAAGGTATTGAGCATCACCAGCTCGCCGGTGGTAATCACACCTGCCGCATAGTCCTGGATAGCCAGTACCAGAATGGCCAATTGGCAGATAACTCTTACCAGCAACTGGCCACCATTAAGCATGCCGAGGGTGTTCTGGCTTTTTACTGCAGCCCCCATATAGTGCACCAGGGCATCATTGTAGCGGTCGGCCTCATAGGCTTCGTTACCAAAATACTTGACGGTCTCAAAGTTCAGCAGACTGTCCACGCCAATAGTATTGGCCCGTGATTCCTGCATGACCATCTCCCGTCGAAAGCGGGTGCGCCACTCGGTAAACAACAAAGTAAAAATAATATAGCCGGCCACTGCTGCCAGGATCACCAGTACATATTTAGGGCTGTAGGCATAGGCCAGGTAGCCGCTCACCATAGCCACCTCAAAGAGGGTGGGGGCAATATTGAAGGCAAACAGGCCGGTGGTTTGCTGCAGCGCCCTGGTGCCACGCTCGATGGCGCGGGACAGACCGCCAGTGCGGCGATCGAGATGGAAGCGCATGCCCAGCTGATGCAGGTGTTTGAAGGTCTGCAGGCCAAAGACCCGCTGCGCATACTCAGATACCGGGGTAAAGACCGTCGACCGCAGTTCTGTCAGGGCGCCCGGCAGCAGCACTGTCAGGCCATACACAAACGCCAGCAAGAGCAAGCCGTCGAGGCCATGATTGCCGGTGCTCAGAGCCTCCAGGCCGTCAATCAGGTCCTTCAGGACAATGGGCCCATAAACATTGGCCACACGTCCAAGCACCAGGCAACCGAGGGCGATCACCACCCGGGTCTGCATTTCCCGATGATTGGCCGGCCACAGGAAAGGCAGGATTGACTTGATAGTGTGCATCGCGGTGCGCTTGTCAACGCCGTCGATGTTCAGGGGTTCGGCAAAAGCTGTACTGTGGGGGTTATGTTCCATGGGCGCAATCTACACTGAAGGGGTCTGGCGTGTCTGCCGATTTCAGTCCGCGGACCCTGCCCGTTGGCCTCGTCGTGACGTATAATGCCGGCATTTGTTTGCGCCTCGAAGGTCAGTTATGAACAGTTATACTCAGGTACTTGCAGATGATCAGGCGACAGAGGCCCTGGGCCGGCAGCTTAGTGTCTTGCTGGCTGGCAAGGGTGTAGTTTACCTGACGGGCGAGTTGGGTGCCGGCAAGACCACCCTCGCCCGCGGCATCATTCGGGGTATGGGCCATGGGGGCGCGGTGAAGAGTCCAACCTTCACGCTGGTGGAGCCCTACCAGTTTGCTGAGCAGGCGGTTTACCACTTCGACCTGTATCGCCTTGAAGATCCCGAGGAGCTGGAATACCTGGGGATTGATGATTATCTCGAAGGTGGTGACCTGTGTTTGATAGAATGGCCCGAAAAAGGTGCAGGGCATCTGCCGCCCTGGGACCTGAGTATTGAACTTGTGGTCCTGGCCGAAGGTCGAAAAGTATTGATCAACGCCAACTCGGCTTTCGGCGAGCAAATATGTGGGGGTCTGGTAGACTCTCGATAATTCTCAATCCCCCTGGCCACACAGGGCACTAACCCGGATCTGTATGTCAGTTCAGGAAATAATTACAGGCAGCCTGCTCCGTCGTTTTAACAAAGGTCCTCATCAAACAGGCTCTTACAGGATCGGCTTGCTGTTGTCACTGGCACTGTTGTGCGGACAGGCTGACCTGGCGTCGGCCGGTCAGGTGGTCATCGACAGTGTCAGGGTCCGGCCGTCGCCGGAGCGCACCCGTATTGTTTTTGACTTGAGTGAAGCCGTGGAGCACAAGGTTTTTGCCCTGGCCAATCCGCGGCGCCTGGTGATCGACATAGATGGCGCCTCTATGGTGCAGGACCTGGATGCTGTGGATCTGGAGGGCACCCCCATCAGCCAGATGCGGGCCGCCATGCGAAATCCCAAAGACCTGCGGGTGGTGCTTGACCTGCGCGACCAGGTCAAGCCGCGCAGTTTTGTCCTGCGGCCAATTTTTCAATACGGTGACCGCCTGGTCATTGACCTGTATACCGCCGACCAGCAGGTAGCGCCGATCATCCAGAAGGCTGACCGTATTGCTCGACAGATGCGCGACGTTATCGTGGCTGTGGATGCCGGCCACGGTGGTGACGACCCGGGCGCCATTGGCCCGGGCCGGCTCTATGAAAAAGATGTGGTGATGGCCATTGCCAGCAAATTAGCTGTGTTGTTTGACAAGGAACCGGGCTTCAAGGCAGCCCTGACTCGCACGGGAGATTATTATCTGGCGCACCGCAAGCGTACGGAGATTGCCCGCCAGGTTGAAGCCGATGTGTTTCTGTCGATCCATGCCGACGCCTTTATGACCCCGGAGGCCAAGGGGGCATCGGTCTATGCTATCTCCCAGAAAGGTGCTACCAGTGAGACTGCACGCTGGCTGGCAGAAAAAGAAAATCGTGCCGACCTGATCGGTGGCGTCGGCCTGGATGATAAAGATGACCTGCTGGCCGGCGTGTTGCTGGATTTGACCATGACCCACAGCCTGGCGGCCAGTCTGGATATGGGCCAGTTTGTCCTGAGTGCCATCAAACCGGTCAACAACCTGCACAAGCATCAAGTGGAGCAGGCGGCATTTTTGGTGCTGAAGTCCCCTGATATTCCGTCTTTGCTGGTTGAGACCGGGTTTATTTCCAATCCTGAAGAGGCCAGCAAACTGCGTACCCGAGATCACCAGGAGCGTATGGCCATGGCGATTTTTACCGGGGTGAAGAGATACATGGGGAAAAACCCGCCAGCCGGTTCTTACCTGGCGTGGAAAGCCCAGGGTGGTGACGGCCAGTTAGCCACCTATCGCATCGTTCGAGGTGATACCCTGTCCGCTATTGCCAGCAAGCACAGTGTCAGTGCCGAGCGCTTAAAAACATTTAACGGGTTGATGAATGATCGCCTGAAGATCGGCCAGTTACTCAAAATCCCTACCAGTTAACGTCTTGGAGCCAGCCATGCCAACGCCTGCCACGAGCGCCACACAGCGCATCATGCAGCTTAACCCGCGCCTGTCGAACCAGATCGCCGCGGGCGAGGTTGTCGAGCGGCCGGCGTCGGTGATCAAGGAGTTGCTCGAAAACAGCCTTGACGCCGGCAGTAGCCGCATTGATATCGACCTGGAGGCAGGCGGTACCAAGCTGATCAGGGTCAGGGATAACGGCCACGGCATTCACCAGGAAGACCTGACCCTGGCCCTGAGCCGGCATGCCACCAGCAAGATTCGTGAGACCGAGGACCTGGAGGCCATTTCTACCCTTGGCTTTCGCGGTGAAGCCTTGGCGAGCCTGGCCTCGGTGTCAAGGCTGACCCTTACCAGTAATGCCAGCACGGATAAGACTGCCGGCTGGCAGGTGACCGTCGCGGGCCAGGATATGCAGGCCCGGGTTGCGCCGGCGCCGCATCCACAGGGCACCACGGTGGAAGTCAAAGACCTGTTTTTTAATACCCCGGCGCGGCGCAAGTTCCTGCGCACTGACAAGACTGAGTTGCAGCGTATTGAGGATGTGTTGCGCAAGCTCAGCCTCAGCCATCTGCAGGTGGCCATTTATCTGAACCATAATGGCAAGCTGCTGCGCCATTTTGCGCCGGCAGAGGCCGAAGATGATGTTACCCGGCGCCTGGCGGCGGTGTTTGGCCAGACCTTTATCGACAATGCCATTTATCTGGAGCAGGCATTTCCTGCTGAGCAGGGTGGCATTGGCCTGCAACTTCGAGGCTGGGTTGGCCTGCCGACCTTTTCCCGCAGCCAGGCTGACCAACAGTATTTTTATGTCAATGATCGCATGATCCGCGACAAACTCGTGACCCATGCCGTTAAACAGGCCTACCAGGATGTGTTGTTCCATGGTCGGCAACCGGTGTATGCCTTGTTCCTGACCCTTGATCCGCGTCTGGTGGACGTCAATGTCCATCCCACCAAACACGAGGTCAGGTTTCGTAATGGCCGGGATGTACACAATTTTCTGTTTACGGCTATTCATCGGGCCCTGGCGGATGTTCGCCCGGAAGGCGGCATGTCCGCTGACAGGGCTGACAGGATGGTGCCGGGGCCTGGATTTGCCGGCCTGCGACCTGAGATGGCCGCCACAGCTGATTCCTCCTCCTGGCAGAGCAGCGCCTACGCCACTGTGCCAAGCCAGCAATCCATGCGCTTTGCGGGCCGCCCGCCAGCATCCGGCGCAGGTTTTGTCACCGAGCAGATGCAGCCCTATGGACGTTTGTTAGAGGCGTCAAAAATGAACTTTGATGAGGCTGATCAGGGTGATATACCGCCCCTGGGTTACGCCGTCGCCCAGCTACATGGGGTTTTTATCCTCGCTGAAAATGCCAGCGGCCTGATCATCGTTGATATGCATGCCGCCCACGAGCGTATTACCTATGAACGCCTGAAGCGTGCGACCGACGATGAAGGCCTGAAAATGCAGCCGCTGTTGGTGCCCGTGTCGGTGGCCATGAGCGAGCGTGAGTGTGCCATGGCCGAAGAGCATAGTGAGCAGCTGCAGACCCTGGGGTTTGAGCTGCAGCGAGTGTCTGCCGAATCCATCATGGTGCGGAGCATTCCCGCCATGTTGCGCAAGGAAAACGCCGGCGAACTGGTGCGTGATGTGCTGGCTGACCTGGCGGAATTCGGCACTACGGCACGCATTACCCAGCATCGTGATGAGCTGCTTTCCACCATGGCCTGCCATGGCTCGGTGCGCGCCAACCGGCGCCTGACGATCCCGGAGATGAACGCCTTGCTGCGGGATATGGAAGCCACTGAGCGCAGTGGCCAGTGTAACCATGGGCGGCCGACCTGGACCGAGCAATCCCTGGATGCGCTGAACAAACTCTTTTTGCGCGGTCAATGAGCCAGATCGAAGCTCGCCGACCGCCGGCTATTTTCCTGATGGGGCCAACAGCCTCGGGCAAGTCGGACTTGGCGCTGGCCATCGCCGATGCCCTGCCCGTGGAGTTGATCAGTGTCGATTCGGCGCTGGTCTACCGTCACATGGATATTGGCACCGCCAAGCCGGACCGCGCCACACTGGCGCGTTATACTCACCATCTGGTGGATATCCGCGAGCCCCATGAGCCCTATTCTGCGGCGGAGTTTCGGGCAGACAGCCTGGCCTTGATGGCAGATATCACCGGTCGGGGTAAGGTGCCGCTGCTGGTGGGTGGTACCATGTTGTATTTTAAGGCTCTGCAGGCCGGTCTGGCGGAGTTGCCCGGTGCCGATGCCGCAGTCCGCGCGGGGATAGCGCAGATGGCAGGTGAATTTGGCTGGGCGGCTGTGCATACGCGCCTGGCGGAGGTTGATCCTGCAGCCGCGGCACGTATTCATGTGAATGACCCACAACGTATCAGTCGGGCGCTGGAGGTCTATGAGATTACGGGGCAGTCACTGACAGCCCTGCACGCCGCCCAACAAACGAAAGCCTTTGCCTATGACTGCACTGCCCTGGCGATTGTGCCGCCCGACCGGCAAGCCCTGCACGAGGTGATTGCCCGGCGTTTTCGGCAAATGCTGGATGCGGGATTTGTGGACGAGGTGCGGACGCTGCGCGCCAGGCCCGAGTTGACCATGGACTTGCCGGCCATGAAGTCGGTGGGCTACAGGCAAGTCTGGCAGTATCTTGATGGTCGACTGTCAGCAGCGGAGATGCTTGATCAGGGCGTGATTGCCACTCGGCAGTTGGCAAAACGACAGTTTACATGGCTTCGCAGTTGGCCCGCATTGCAACAAATTGATACCCCTGACGTGACGCAGGCCTTGAAAATCCTTCGGGCCAGCATCATATTACCCTGACACGCGCCGGTTGCGATGTTGGGGTCAAGTGATCCTGGCAGGGCCAAACGTTTTTTTATCGGCATAAACGCTACCTCCTTTCCGATAAGGAGCAGCACAGAGCTACACGGCAGGAGAACAAAATGTCAAAGGGGCAGTCGCTACAAGACCCTTTTTTGAACGCACTACGTAAAGAACGGGTTCCAGTATCTATTTACCTGGTCAGTGGTATTAAATTGCAAGGCCAGATCGAGTCATTCGACCAGTTTGTGATACTGCTGCGTAATACTGTGAGCCAGATGATTTATAAATCAGCCATCTCCACGGTTGTGCCGGCCCGCAATGTGAAGATGCCGGCCATGCCGGGTGATGAAGATGAAATTGAAGATGAAGAGTCTGGCAGCTGAGCAGATTTTGCCGGGTCGCTGCAAGTGAACTGATCGGGATTAGGATGGTGATGATTGGGCAAGGGTGACACATTTGTTTTTTGAGCGACCGCAAGTAGGTACTCAGGCGTTACTTGTCCATTTGGTCCAGGATGATTCGTCTGCGGAAGAATTTACTGAGCTTGTCTTATCTGCCGGTCTGGTGCCTGCGGCCTGTATCCATGTGAAACGCCGCAGTGCTCATCCCAAGACCTTTGTCGGCTCCGGTAAGCTGCAAGAGTTGTTGCTGTTGGCCGAGTCTGTAGAAGCGGAGCTGGTGATTTTTGATCAGGACCTTACGGCTACTCAGGAGCGTAATATCGAGTCAGCGCTGTCCCGCCGTGTGATTGGCCGCACGGGACTGATTCTGGATATCTTTGGCCAGCGCGCCAGAACCCATGAAGGCCAGTTGCAGGTTGAGCTGGCGCAGTTGCAGCATATGTCCACCCGCCTGGTGCGTGGTTGGACTCACCTTGACCGCCAGCGCGGCGGCTCTGGCCGTGGTCAGGGCTCCTCAATGGGTATTCAGGGTACGGGTGAAACACAGCTCGAATCTGACCAGCGTATGCTGCGCGCCCGGGTTAAATTGCTGAATCAGCAGCTTGCCAAGGTCAAGAAACAGCGCCAGCAGAATCGGCGCGCCCGGGTCAAGGCTGACATTCGTTCAGTGTCTCTTGTCGGGTATACCAACGCTGGCAAGTCAACGCTGTTCAATCGCCTCTGTGATGCCCATGTACACGCGGCAGACCAGTTGTTTGCAACCCTCGACCCAACCCTGAGGCAGTTGGAGTTGCCGGTTATTGGCAAGGCCATTTTGACCGACACCGTGGGGTTTATTCGCAGTCTGCCTCATGGTCTGGTGAATGCGTTTCGGGCAACCCTTGAGGAAGTGGTGAAGGCTGATCTGCTGCTGCATGTGGTTGATGCTGTGTCAGCAGAAAGAGATAACCAGATGCACGAGGTCAATGGCGTGCTTGAGGAGATTGAGGCGCAGACCGTGCCGCAATTGCTGGTTTTCAACAAGATTGACCTGATGGATGAGGCGCCACGGATTGATCGTGACCACAATGGCATGCCGGTGCGCGTCTGGGTTTCAAGCCTGACAGGTGCGGGTATAGATAACCTGATTCAGGCCATCAGCGAATTGTTGGGCCAGCAGGTGATCGAAACGACCCTGCAGTTGGGTCCGGACGAAGGCCAGTTGCGGGCCGAGTTATTTGCTCTGGGGGCTGTGCTGGGTGAAGAAACTCTGGAAGATGGCACGATGAATCTGCAATTGAAAATTGAGCTGCATCGTCTGCAGCGTCTCGGCAAGAGGCTTCCGGGCCTGTCCACACCGTTGGCAGAATCTGCGGCGGAATAGAAGAAGTTCCAATCGACACATGATTATTCATCCCATTAGTGGGAAAATGCTGGTTATCCCTGTGGTAATGAACAGCGGCAATGTAAACGGAGAGAGTTATGGCCTGGAATGAGCCTGGTGGCGGCAATCAGGATGACAAAGACAAAGACCCATGGGGTAAACGTGATGATCAGGGACCACCTGATCTTGATGAGGCGTTCCGTAAGCTACAGAACAACCTGAGCGAAATGTTCGGTGGCAAGGGCGGCGGCAAAGGCGGCAGCAGCGGTGGCGGCGGGCCAGCCTTAAGCAAAATTTTTGGCCTGGCGATTGTTGCCGTGGTGGCCATCTGGGGGTTTTCCGGCATCTACACCCTCGACCAGCAGGAACGTGGTGTGGTTTTGCGCTTCGGTAAAGTCCAGGAGCAGATTCTGCTGCCGGGTCTGCACTGGAATCCGCCTTTTGTGGATAAAGTTTTATCCACAAACGTGACTCGAATTCGTTCCAAGACCCACGAGTCTGAAATGCTCACGGAAGATGAGAATATCGTCATCGTTAAGATGTCTGTGCAGTATGTGGTGAGCGATGTAGCTGAATATTTGCTGCGTGTTCGTGACCCTGACCA
>Ga0307488_10000481_pt1 | contig 32906 bp, 12 predicted proteins | sample SB02metaG_FD_202248 | JGI IMG/M metagenome (GOLD analysis project Ga0307488, IMG submission 202248) | Sea-ice brine microbial communities from Beaufort Sea near Barrow, Alaska, United States - SB 0.2 | ecosystem: Environmental > Aquatic > Marine > Coastal | place: USA: Alaska | collected...
ATTATATCAATACAAACAGATGCTGTAAAAAGAATTCTTGAAATTGGTTATACATATACTGGAACCTTACTTATTCCCAAATCACTTAAGAGTTCTAATGAACCAAATAGTATTTCAGTTAGTGGTACATATTTAATAAAAGCCTCTGACAATAATGATATACTAGATAAAGACATTAAATCTTTAAATAAGAAAGAAGTAGTTGTATTTTTAAAAGATTCTCTAAGAGATGATTATATATCAGGCATGAGAGACATTATTGCTAAAGAGTTGTTTCCAGGTTTAAAAAAGAATGAGGTTCTACCTTGGTAGTTTAAAAATTATTATTATCTTTGAAAAGTATACAAACATTTAAAACCAATTATAATGGCAAAGAAAAGTAAAAAGATTTCTTCAAAGGAATTGACTGAAGTAAAAGAGCTTCAAAATCAAATCAATACATTACTAATGAACATTGGTAATGCAGAACTAGTTAAGAATCAATTAGTATCTAAACATTCAGAATTGCAAGCTGAATGGAAAACTTTAAGTGAATCATTAGAGACAAAATATGGTTCAGTTAATATTAGCCTTGAAGATGGTGCTATATCTGATATTGAAAAAGAAGATGCTTCTCTAGAAAAAGCTTAGATTTTATTCCCATAAGTGTTTACAAAATTTTTTAAAACTAGCATTAACTTGTTTGGTTTTAAAAAATTTTGTATATTATAAATGTATAGTTTACAATACGGCAGTACATTATAGTAAAATAAAACATTTATGATTCCAACAAACTCAAGCGGCACCACAAATGGATGTGACAGTATATCTTCTAATTGTGTAATATGGCAAGGACCAGACATCTCATGCATAGACTTATGTAATGGAGATTCTATTTCTGAAGTAGTATTCAAATTAGCTACTAAACTGTGTGATCTTATAGAAAGTGGGGTTGAGGCAAACCCTAATTTAACAGGGTTAGATTTATCATGTTTAGACTTACCAGGTACTGACCCTACTGAAATTGTACCTGTATTACAGGCTATGGTAGTGCAGATATGTGCTAATGCTGACACAACACCAGTTGTTCAGCGTTTTACTACTGCTAACATGCCAATAATGACATTGCAGAGTTGTTTAGAATATAACGATGCAAATGGAAATCCTGTAACTGAATTACCTTTAGATGAGTATGCTACTCTTATAGCACAACAGGTATGTAGAAATGTTCAGGAAATAATTGACATTAAAGCTCAGATTGCCAATATAACTTCAAGATTAACTTTAATAGAAAATTGTGTGTTTGTTGGTGGTGTATGCCAAATTGGTACATCAGACGAAGTACAAATTATTCCAACCTGTGTTAGTACAGTTGGGCAATTAACAGATGTATCCGTTGTAGTACTGGCACTTGAAAGTGCTTTTTGTGCTTTGCGAGATGCTGTAGGTACACCAGCATTAATTAGTAATGCTGTAGCTCAAACAATAATAACTGGCTCAACATCAATGTTGAGTGTAGAAGGTGCAACATATAATTCAATAGGAGGTTACAATACATCACCTTCAACATTAGCACAGTCTGTGCAAAATGCATGGGTGGTTATTGATGATATGTATAATGCAATTCAAAGTATACAAACTAATTGCTGCCCAGGCGGATGTGACTCAGTCATATTTGGATATACAACAGCAGTAAGATTAGATACAGTAGGAGTGATAGAAGCAATTAATTTTGATTTTACTAGTTCTTCAATACCTACTGGTTTTAATGATACATCAGGACGTTCACTAATTACACTTACTGATGCAAATGGATCTTCATTAAGTGAAGTAGTAAATGTAGCATCATTACAAAATAATGCATCCGGTATACAAATATCTACAGGATCATTAAATGTATTTCAAGACATAAGCATTACAGTTGACTTTGTAGTATCAAATGGAACTGACACATGTGAAACAAGAATAGCAAGTTTATCAAATGGAATTATACCATGCCCAACCGTGTTAGTAGGAACAGTAACCGGAACAGAAGCTGAATTAAGCTTTGCAAATAATTTAGGAATAACAGCTCAGTATACTTTAGATTTACTTCAAAGTTCTGTTGTAGTACAATCACATGTATTCAACAATCCAGGAGTAGGCTTATCACATAACTTTACAGGATTAACTCCTAATACAGCATATCAAGCTAGACTTACAGTAGTTATTGATGGGGCCACTAAGGTATGCCCAATACTAGTAGATGTTGTAACAGTTGCTGGTGCAGCACCATGTACAGAAGGTATGGATGTAGCATTTGTAATTGATTATACATTTAGTATGAGTGGTATTATAGATGGTGTAAAATCAGGTGTAGCTTCTCTTGTTAGTACAATAGATACAGCATCAGGATCTAATGACTATAGATTAGCATTAATTACTGCTGATGAAAGAGCTAATCCTTCACCAACATATTCTTCTTGTGTAGACTATACAAATTTACCAACATCTCAAAGAGTTGCAAATTTAGGCTCAGGAGGAAATTATCAATTTATAACATCATGGGAGCAATTTGGAACTAACAATGGTGCAACGTTTACAACACAATTAGATAAATTAAATGGAGGTGTAGATGGTACTTGTGTAAATCTTGGAGATGGTAATGGACTTCCTGAACCAACAGATTATGCATCTCAGTTGGTTGTAGGAGGTGCTGCATTAAGTGGAACTCTTAGAAGCAATGTAGCTAAGTATGTTATCATTATAACAGATGCTTTACCAGGTGGAACATCTGATGCATTTAATGCAACAACATGGTCTGGTATTCAGTCAATGATTGCATTTGCAAATACTAATGGAATTAAATATAATGTATGTGGACCTGGAGTAAATTTATCAGGAGTAATACCTCCTGTAACAGATCCTATTTTCCCATGGAGAGAATTAGCAACACAAACAGGTGGGGTTTGGAATGCATCTGCTGATGCATCACAAATTAGTGCTGATATAATAGCTGGTTGCTCATAAAATAAAAAATAAAAAATGGCTTGTAATTGTACAAAATGTAGTAATAAATGTAGTTGTGCTGATACAGCATTAACTAATGCATGTACTTATACTGATTGTAGTGTAGGTAGTGAAAGATGTAATGATGTTCAAAGTGCAGCATGTGTAAGCTATACTGGTACATCATTTCAAATAGGTGATACTAATAGTAAAATAGTTATAACCTCCGGTGAACGGTTGGATTCTATTATACAAAAGTTTTCTATGATACTATCAAATGGGTTAGGGGCTTGTACGTCTAATGATGTTCAGCATGATCCATATAATGTATATGCAGGTGTAATAACTAGTAGTACTATCTCAGTATTGTGGAATGGTATATGGAGTAATAGCACGGGTATTAATATATATACTGCACCTCAAATAGGTGGAGGAAGTAATATCTGGACGCTACAGAATAGTACACCAATTGTTACTAATGTAAATAATTTTACTATAACAAATTTAGTATCAAGTACAGCATATAAAGTAAAAGTTGTTGATAACGGCAACAGTGCTGCATGCAAACCAATAGAGCTTTTAATTTCTACTCTAGCAGCATAAAAAAACAACACGTGGTGGTTTGTTGGTTTTCTACTACAAACGTTGGAAGAGGCTGGATATATTCCAGTCTCTTTTTTTTTTCTTATCTTTACAATAAAAAAATCAAATTATTTAACTTATGGATAATATAAAGCAAAAAGTTCTTGACAGTTTAAAATGGAAAAAGCACCCATCTTATTGTGCTGAAAAACTGAACATTACAGAAAAACAGTATAAGAAAGTAAAAAAAGAATTATTAGCAGAAAGAAAAAACAAAAGAAAGAAATCAATATTTTTCAGTAAAGCTGCAGACAATGCACAAATTGCAGAAGCAATTGATTTAGAAAATGGAACAGGGAAGTTATCTGGAACTTTTGATCATGAGCCTAAAAGTGCAGAAGAAATAATAATCTTACTAAAGATAGATACTGATAAATGGAAATTATCTCAGTATTGGAATAAACAAATGGGTGATCACTGGAGAGTTTCAGCATTAGTATCACAAATAAAAAATCCAGAAGAAAAACTATTTGAAGACTTACTGAAAAACTGGACTCCCAAAAAATATAAAATATCAAATATACCTTATAAAAATATATTTACTGATGATCCACATTGTGCAGTGATATCTCTACAAGATATTCATTTTGGAAAAGAAGGTAATGATACCATAGATAAAGATTTTGAAGATACCGTTATAAACTTAGTAAGTAGAGCAAATGCTATACATTACATAGAAACCATGTATTTTGTTGTAGGAGGTGATTTAATCAACATGGATACCTTTCAGGGCACAACTACAAGCGGAACACCTTTAGACAACTGTATGAGCGCTACAGAGGCTTATGTGCAAGCATTTGATGCAATGCATTGGGCAGTAACATATATTAAAGCTCACTGTGATAAATTAGTTGTAGTATATGTTCCTGGAAATCACGATAGACTTTCTTCTTTTCATTTAGCTCATGCTCTCTCAAGATCAATAGACTGTGATAAAATAACATGGGATGTAAAATATGAAGAAAGAAAGGTTCATGTATGGCATAATAACTTTAATGCATTTGAACATGGTGATAAGCGTAGCAAGAACAATCCTTTAATATATGCATCAGAGTACCCAAAGGCCTGGGGTGACACAACAAATAGAACATTATTTAAAGGTCATATACATACAGATAGAAAGGTTGAATATATGACATCAAATGAAACAGCAGGTTTTATAGAAAAGACTCTACCTAGCCTAGGTAAAACAGATTACTATCATTACAGCAACAAATATGTAGGTAACAGACGTTCAGGTAAACTAGAAATACAACACCCTACTATGGGCAATATATGTGAATTAACTTACCAAGCATTGTAAAGACCTTACTTTTAATTTCATTAAGTGGTCTTTTTTTTGTAAATTATAAATATAACTGTATGATCAACAATTTTAAAAAACCTAATTTAAATGCTCCAAGATATAGAGAGAAAAGACTAGGGTTGTTAAATGAACAAACAATTAAAGAGTTTAAAGAAAAAAAGCCTTTGTACTCAGATATAGATAACGTTAAATTAAAAAAAATAATTAAATTATATAATGTCAAACTTTGGAATACTGTAGTAGAAAATAGAGATGGGGTAGAATTACCTGATTCATTAGGTTATTTGTTTATTGGAACATGTCCATCTTCTAAATCTATTAATACAAATTATGCATTATCAAAACAATATGGTAAAGTTTTACAAAATAAAAACTGGGAGACAGATGGAAATTTAGGTAAAATATTTTATACAAACTACTCTACAAAGTATAGATTTAAAAATAGAGAGTTGTGGAGGTTTGTAGCATGTAGAGAATTTAAAAGAACTGTTGCAAAGAGTTACCCTAACAACTGGACAAAGTATTTAGTTATGAAAAATAAATATAAGGTGGCTCATTTATATGATGAAAACCCTGAAGAAACCAACAAAGCATTAAAGTATTATAATGAATTTGAAAAATAAAAAACATGGCAACAATAGCAGACGTAGTATCTAGAATTAGAGGTCAAGTAAAAGCTGAAGTTCAAGATGCATTTACTACAGATAGATATATTTACAGTCTAATTGAAAAGTATGCTCAAGTTTTAATGAGAAGGCAAGACTATGCAAATAAATTAATGAAGTTTAATTCAGTATGGAAAACATTACCATATGTAGAATTGATTGACGTAGATAAAGTAGAAGCACACTGTGCTGGAATACAAAGTGGTTGTACAATAAAACGTACAAAACATAGATTACCTTCAATGTTTGAAGGTTACTGGGGACCTCTAATACGTACCATTAGTTCAATAGATGGTTCACAAGAGCTACAAGGTACCCAACCTGGTACATATACTTCAATGACTAAAACAACATCTTTTAGATATAACAACACGTTATATTTTTGGTGGTTAGATGGATATATTTATTGTCCAAATATAGCATGGGATGCAATTAAAGTTGAAGGTGTATTTGATTCAGACATTACAAAATGGAATTGTGACACAGAAGATGACTGTACACCTAGATATGAACAAGAAATTTACATACCTGAAGCATTGTTTGCTGAAATAGAAAGTCAAGTAATTCAGACTATGGTAGGTACATTAAAAATACCATCTGATGATTCAGATAATAAACGTAACCTAGCAAGAACATAAAACAATAATAATGGGAGTATCACAAAAATATAGAACATTTAGTCAATTAATGGAAGACGTATCTATTGATTTTTCTAACTATGCGTTAGAAGGAATGATAGAACCTGCTCAATTGATAAAAGTTGCAACTAGAGTAAACTATGATTTGGGTTTAAAGATTCATAGAACTAAAGAAGTAGTAATAGATATTGAACATGGAAAAGGGCAGTTACCATTTGACTTTCAATATTTAAATTATGCTTTTAAATGCGGAGAATATACAGTTAATAATACAATGCCTTCTGGTACTCATGTAGAAACTTTTAATGATGTACCCTATGTACCAGCGCCAGGTGAATCAGTACCATGTGAAGATGGGGAAGCATGTAAAGATGTATGTGTTGTTAAAACATGTAATGATACAAATAGTTATCAATTAGTACAAAGAGTTGGGGCAGGTCAATTTAGAACATTCACAGATTGGACTGAGCTAAGAATTAAAAATGTTAATGATAAAGTTTGCTATTGCCCAAGTCTAGGTGCACAAGCAGTAGATATAGCAGAAATTAAAGATGGTTTTTTAATTACAACTTTCAACACAGGTAAGGTTTATTTAAGCTTTCAAGGAGCAATGGAAAATTCTGCTGGTGATTTACTAGTATTAGATCAACCATACTGTAATGAATATTATGAGTATGCAATGAAACAAAGAATATTAGAAAACATGGTTTGGAATGGTGAGAATGTTTCTCAGCAATTAGGTTTAGTTGAAACAAGATTAAGAGCCGCTAGAAATAATGCATTAAGTTTTGTTAATACACCAGACTTTGCAGAAATGAGAAAGGTATGGACTATGAATAGAAGAGCGCAGTATCATAATTATTACAATATGTTTTTAAGTTATGCCCCTGTCAATCCTAGAGTTGTTACAGGACCTTCTACATTAGGATCATCAACATCATATTAAAGAAGTAATATATTATGGCAAAAAAGAAATCTTCTTCACCAAGGGGTACACAGGGTCAAGGATCATCCTCAGTAAATACAAATTCATTTACAAAAGGAATGAACAAAGATGTTACACCTTCCTTTGAAAGTAAAGAGTCATGGTGGCATGCACGTAATGTAGCAAACAATTCTGAAGATGGAGATTTAGGAATAATAGGGAATGAGCCATCAAATTTATTGTGTGGTGTTATCCCATATACTGTTATTGGAGCAATACATAGATATGGTGATGAATGGATTATTTATTCTACGGATAATATAAATTCTGAGATAGGAACTTTTGATGATAGTGAATGTAAGTATACAGCTTTAGTAAATGATCAATGTTTAAATTTTAATAAGAAATTTTTAATAACAGGTGCATCTAAAGAAAACTTTGACTGTACATGGCAAGTATATTGGGATGATGGAAACAATCCATCTAGAACATTAAATATTGATAAGATTCCATGGAAACAAGAACAAATTACAGGTCCAGATATTAATGGATCTGATTGTGTTGAGTTTGCAGATATAATACCAAGAACATTAAATTGTGAAAAAATAAGATTAGCACCGTTAGTAGATACACCTTGTGTTGAAATAACACAATCAGTTGATTCAGGTCAAGTAGCTAATGGGGCGTATCAAGCATTTATAGCTTACACAGAAAATGAACAAAAAGTAGGAGACTATATTGGTATATCCAATATACAAACTATATTTAGTCATTTAGGTACTAATGGTTCATTAGATATATCTGTATCTAATTTAGATGAAAAGTATGACTATTATGAATTAGTTATATTAAGAAGAAATCAAGGTCAAACATCTGCAAAAAAGATAGGTCTATATAGTACTCAACAAAAGAAAATTAATATTGATTATATAGATGAGGCATTGGTTGCTATTGATTTAGTGCAAATTCCTTTGATGAGTCCTGCTTATGAAAAGTCTGAATCAATGTTTGTTGTAAATGATTGGCTTATTAGACAAGGGCCTGTTGAACAATTTGATTTTAATTATCAACCTATTGCAAATGATATAAAAGTAGAATGGGTTACTAATTCAGTACCATCTAACTATTATCATAAAGGAGGAAATAAATATAATTTTTTACGGGATGAACAATATGCATTTTTTATAAGATGGATATATAATACAGGTGAAAGATCTTCTTCATATCATATACCAGGTAGGGCACCAGAAGTAGTTAATATAGGAGGTGTACCATATAGTGAAGACCAACTTTTTAGTGGTGATAATGTATTAAATACTGTAGATGGTGAAAAATTATTTAAAGTATATAATACCGCTACTGTTGAAAGTACAGCTGTAAGTCAATTACCTGATGGCTCAACAATAACATCAAGAGGTAAAATGGGTTTTTGGGAATCTACAGAAAGATATCCAAATGAACCAGATATTTGGGGTGATCTATGTGGTAAATTTATTAGGCATCATAAAATGCCTACTGAGGAAACTGGACCTTCTGTAGCTTTATCAAATACAGGAGATGATTTAATAAACCTTTTAGGAGTTCAATTTAATAATATTGGTAGACCTAAATATAATGATGGTACATATATTCCAAATGTAGTAGGTTATGAGTTATTAAAAGGCTCAAGACTAGGAGCTAAATCTATATTAGGAAAAGGCTTGTTTAGAAACATGCGTAAATATAAAGTACCTAATCCTGAAGACTTAATAGGTAATGGTGTACAGGGATTATATCCTAACCATCCATACAATGATTTAAGACCTGATGTATATTTTCAGAATGGAACAAATGATAAATTAACAAATGGGTGTGATAATTTTGGTGATTCAATAGATAGATTTAAACCTTTAGGTTTTGCAGGAATAGTAGATGGTGAACAATCAGGATATTCACAATCAGTTTTTACATTTTCATCACCTGACTTAAACTTTACAAAACCGTTTTTAAATGCATATGAGACACGTTTATATGGTCAGATATCAGGTAGGTCATCAGGATACTTTATACCATCAGAAGATCACCCTAAACAAAAAATAATAAGAGGTATTGCTGCATTTGCTGCAGCTATAATTGGGTTTGGATATGCAATACATCAATTAAGAGGTACTACTGGTAAAAATGCTACAAGTAATAGTACTAATTTATCTAGTACAACAGTTAAAGGTGAAGAAATTATAGGTAGAAGACAAGGAGGGGGTGGTGGATTTATTACTTTAACTGTACCACCTGGTGTTGCAACAGTAAATTTAAATAATAGAAATGGTGGAGAGATTTCTGGTGGTGATTTTCAAGGACCATGGGATGATAGATTTGATGATTATATTGACGCTGCTAGAAACGAGGCTATAAGATCTGGAGAGGATTCTGGAACTCTAATGAACGCTAGTGGAACAATAGATTTAGCCCCTGAGTCAGGAGCTCAAGGAGGATTTGGTTTAGCTGGTTTAGCTGATTTATATGCTGGTGCTAGTGGTACAGATAATGCTGAACAAAGAAACGCTGATAATAATGCTGAAGACGGTGCAATACCAGGTGTTCAAAGTGGTAAAGTAGAAACTAGTAAATTAAAAGATACTAATGTATCAAACTTACCAAGGTTTCTTAGAGTAGTTACAAATATATTAAGTATGCAAACCAACATTGCCATTGCAGGTAATGAAATTATTGATGGTTTTTATAACTCAACTGATTTCCGTGATTACATGTGGAAGTACAATTCTGATGGGCAGTTTACAGATTTCACTCCTGTTAGTAGTGGTTTATGGAGAATTAAGAATGAAGACTCAAATTATATAGGTTCTTCTTTTCAAACTTTTGATAATGGTAAATATAAAATAAATAATTTATTTAGACCAAACACAGTTGCTGTTTCATTAAGTAAAAATATAGATGATCCTACTGTTGAAGACAACTCTAGATTTGTGGTAGGAGGTTCAGTTAATGCTGATGGTACTGATAGTCCTCATAGTGATGGTTATTTTTTATCACCTGGAAAAGACAATCCACGTAGTTCAAATATATCAGGACATTATGGTGCATTAAAGTTTAACTTTGATAATCAGTACGGTCAACTATCCGGTATAAAACAAATACCCATGAGAGGTTGTGTTGAATTACTAGATCCTGAAAAACCTCTAGCCTATTTATATTCTTCTCAACCAATATTTGCAGGGGATACATTTGTTGGAAGATATACTGAAAAAAATATTATGCCTATATATACTAGGTATTTATTAGGTCAACCCGATGGGTTCACATTTGATTATGCTTTGTATGTAAATATACCATACCCAAGATATTGGATGAATTCACAAAGATTTGATATAACTAATTTGGCCAGAGCAATATCAAGTTTAGGTCTCTCAGGTATATTTGGTGGATGGGATGATATAGTTCCAAATGATTTATATTATCTAGACAGAGGAGAAAACTCATGTAGTGATATGTTTGATGCATCTACATGGAATGGTGATGATCCCAATGGTTTTTTTGAAATGAGATATGCATATGGATATACACATACTAATGGTATATTAGATTTTTATACTGAGTCAGATGTAAATTTAGCTAATAGAGATTGGGAAGATGAACCTAAGAAAAGAATATATGAACCATATGATTACAATGATGTAGATGAATTGTTTCATGCAAAAATTGAGAAGGCAGATAACTTTTACAAATATGATGACTCATTAAGCCCAAGCAAGTTTCCTACACAAATGACAAGCTTTGGTTTATTACAACCTTTGGATTATGATCCAATAACAGCTGAAGAGTGTTTTGTAAATTATCCTAAAAGATTAATATATTCACTACAAGCACAAGAAGAATCTAAGAAAGATTTCTGGAGAGTGTTTTTACAAAATAATTATAAAGACTTTAAGAATGATGTTAGTGTAATTAAACCTATAAATAAAAATGGTGCATTAATATTTTTCCCTCATCTATCTCCTCAAATGTTTCAAGGTCTTGATACATTGAAGACTCAATTAAATACAAAACTTACAATAGGTGATGGAGGATTATTTAGTCAACCATTTCAAAATGTTGCTAATGCAGATTTATCAAATGAGTATGGCTCATCAGAAAGTTTAAGAGGTGTAATAAATACTCCATTAGGTTTATTTTTTATATCTCAAGCACAAGGTAAAATATTCCAATATGGTGGTAAAGGTTTAGACCCTATATCTAATCAAGGTATGAAATGGTGGTTTGCAAAATACTTGCCATCTAAATTTATAAAACAATTCCCTAACTCTGAAAAATCTGTTTGGTCAGATAATCCAGTTGCAGGAGTTGGATGTCATGTTATTTATGATTCAGTAGATGACATAGTATATTTTATGAAAAAGGATTACCAGCTTAAACCACAATATATAGCCGGAGCAGAATTTACAAATAGTATAACTAAGCCAGTTATAATTACTTTGGGTGGTTTACGCATTCCTATAGACATAGGTGATCCAATATATTTTGATGATTGTTCATGGACTGTATCATATGATCCAAAAGCAAAAGCTTGGATATCTTTTCATGATTGGCATCCAGGGTTGGCATTGCCTAGTATTAATCATTTCTTTACAACTAATCAATTTGAAGATTTAGATAATCCACAGTGTCCACCAGGTTATACATTTAATCCAGTGAATGGTTTATGTGAAATAAGTATAAACGAAACAGAATTATCAGAAGTAACTGTAGATAATATTGCAGCCACTGTTACAGGCGGTGCAACAAATTGTTTATTGGATATTGTTATTGCAATGGATGTATCAGGAAGTACTACACCAGGTGGTCCTCCACAATATATTCCTATGCAGTTTATTGGAGGAAATCAAGTTCCCGGCACAGGAGTCATGGGAGATACACAAAACGCAACTGCACAACTACGTTGGTTAGATGTATTTATGAATAGCCCTGAAGTAACAACCGCATTGGCTGCAGGCACAATGCAAATAGGTACTACAATGTGGGCAAACAATAGCACTCAACTACTTCAGGGTACAGTAAGTATGAGTAATACAGCAACAGGTGTATCACTATGTAATCTGTATACTGCAGCTTGGCCTGGTGGTGGGGGTACTAATGCTGATAATGCTATTTTTGGTTCTGGAGGAGTTAACAATCCTTTAGGAGGTAATGGAGGGTTAGCAATGCTAAACAATAAAGCTGCTTCTAGCTTGAGTGCAAGTTACCCAGCAAGAACACAAGACCCTAGTTTTAAGCAAATTTTAATTGTTGTTACAGATGGAACAGCAGGAACTCAAGCAACTCAAACTGCAAACGGTACACCTCAATATCAATCACCTCTGATTGCTTCAGGTGCACAGCCAAATGCTAATACTGGTAATTGGGCAAGTGGAGCAAATCAATCAGCATTGATAGATTTGCAAGATAGTCAGAAGCAAGAAATTTATGCTGTTTATTGTGGATCAACTAATCCAGTACCAGGTACTTCTGCATTATTAGATAGTATTAGTAATTCAACATATAATGCTGGACCGGGCCCAAATCAATATACAATGGCAGCTAATAATAATAATTCATTGCTGGTTTCAGCAACAGCAATAGCTGGTGATGTTTGTTCTACACCTTTTGTATGTGAATGCCCTACAGGTTACACACTAGTTTACCCTGACCCAACTACATCAACATATAGTTCAGCTACTGGTACATGTACTGATGATCCAGTTGAAAGACCTATATGTAGAAAAGTAGAATGTGAATGTCCACCGGCTACAGTACCTGGGACAGTTATAACAGAGCTAGGAACTTGTCCAGACAGTGCACCATTGATTTATCAAATTGGTGATCCTAATTTTGTACAAACTGATCCTGCTCAATGTAATTATTTTTATTACGTAAGTACACAAGCTAATTATGTATATGGTGGTATTTGGAGACATAATGTACGTTGTGATTCATTTGCTAATTATTATACTACAGATTACCCATGGGAGATTGATTTAATTTCTAACACTGGCCAATCAGTAAATACAATAAGAAGTTTTGAATATCAATTAGAAACTTATGTATATAAAGGAGATCCACAATACAATATGTGTGGTGGTGATAAGTGGGAAGATTTAGATTTTAATTTTGATGCTTCTATTATATATAACAATGATCAGGTTTCAGGTTTATTAGTGTTAAATCCACAACCTGTAAATAACCCTTGGAATAATTTAACTTATCCAATAGTAAATCTAAATAGTATAGATGTATTAGTATCTAAAGTAGAACACAAATTTAGGTTTAATCAGTTTTGGGATATAACTAATGATAGAGGAGAATTTACAAATGTTGAGCAATCAATATTTAATACAGAGTCTAATGGTTATATTAGACCATTAAATACTCTTAATTTAAATTATCAAAAATCACCTACACAACGTAAAAAGTTTAGACACTATTCTAATAATTTAATTTTACGTAGGAATGTATCAGGAAACAGAAAGATGTTATTGAGATTAAATAATACTAAACTTTTACTATCACAAAGATAATGGCACATAAAAAAAGCACAGGACTTAAAGGAGGACCAAATGAATATATAACAGATGTATCTGAATTTGTTTCTATAGAAGGATATAAAAGAAATAGTCCTGATGTAAACAATCCGTACAACATTATTGAGTCAGGTAATATTACTATGGAAGGTGTAGACTTTCCTGTATATGGTAGAGACAACTTGGGTAATGAACAAATAATGGAGGCTGGTAGTGGTAACTATCAATTTCCAGGAGATAGAGTTTTAGAAATACCTATGGCGAAACGTGGTGGTGGATTACTAGACAAAACTATGCAGTGTAATAGCTGTGGTTGGGAATGGAAAGCTGCTGATGGTGGATCTGATATAGATACGTGTCACAAATGTGGAAGCAAAGCTTTACCAAAAGCCCAAAATGCAGGAGAAACAGGTAATGCTGTAGTATTTGTAGAATCACCTACAAGAGATAAATATACATATGATCTTTATGATACTTCAAAGAAAAACTTACCTGCTGAATTATTACAATTTAGAGAAGACTTTAATTTTGGTGAGAATATGCTTCAAGGTCTTTATGGTGATATGTCAAAAGAAAAACTTGATAATAAATATTTAAAGTTTTTAAATGGTTTATATAAGGATTTATATAATCAAGAACGTCAATTAGACAAAGATGGTAAACCTTCGGATAATATACATGCACAACGAATGCAAACTTATAAAGTTATTCAAGGTGAAGAAAAGAAAATTGATCAGAAGTATGAAGAAGAGATTGGCCTTTATGGTCAAATGGTAGACCTTGGTCAGGAAAGTTTTCTTAATAGTGAGTTGAATCCAAGGACTGTATCAATGGATTCTACGTTTTACAAAGAAGCAGAGAATCTTAAAAAAGTTTATGCAAGACTACATCCAAATTCTAATGTTGATATAGTTCCTATATATGATAACCCTGATTTAGTAAGAGATAAAGTTGCTGGGTTAAATCCAAATGATTCAATGTATTTTTTTGGTCATAGTGGAGATAGGTTGGGTGGTATACCAAATGAAGAAATAGCAACTATTTTAGGAGGCTCTAAAGCAGAGAATTGTTATTTGGGTACTTGTGAATTAGAAGGGCAAGAACTACAACCATTTCAAGAAGCTCTACAAGGAAAGAATCTTCAATATAGACCTTCAGGTTCTTGGTGGGGAGTAAACCCAAGTGGAAGTTCAATAGAAGATGCTATGTGGTCTAGAGTTACTAAAGAAGGGAAAATAGGGCTTCCAGGAGTAGGTAAAAATGCAACAGTAGTAAAACCTAAATTAGGAAAAGATTATAATAAAGAACAAGATGGTGGACAGCCCACACAACCTGAAACATGGCAAGATACAATTAACTATATTGATCAAGAAAAATTAAAAAGAGCAATTGCTCAGGCAGAAAGTTTAAATGGTAAACTTATGAAAAATCCTGACTCAACTGCTTCTGGATTGTATGGTCAACGTTTTTCAGAATTACAAAAGGGTAAATTATATGATGGCACAAGAGATGAGTTTATAGCTGATCTTGAAGCACAGAATAGGATGTTTGATGTTAGACTTAATGAAGGTTTTAAATCAAATAAGACTACACCTTTATTAAAGGATGCATATGATTTGATGAATGAGTATAAACCTCAGATTGAAAACTTTGATTTTTCTTATGAGGACATTATATCTTTATCTAATTTTTTAGGCAGACAAGGTACAAGAGAGTATTTAGGGAATGTAATTAGAGATGGTAAAACTTTACAAGATGTATATCCTAAGTTATATGGAGAGTCTGTTAAGCAAGCAAATAAAACACCTGAAGAATATTTAAATATAACAAGGGGGTATTATAAACAATATGCTGGTGAAATGGAAATGAGAGAAGTTGCTCAAGACAACACAAGAGTTGCTTCACCTATTTTTAGAGACTTACCTAATTTAGGATTTCAACCTCAAAGTCCATTGCAACAATTTTTAATTGACGCTGAGCCAGAATTAGATTTATTAAATATAAATGATAGAACAGTAGCCCAAGATAATACTGCTGTTGCTAGACAGTTTGTACCACCAATTAATATTGGGGATAGCAGAGCAATAGTTGATTATGACCAAGTTATAGGTGATATCCGTCAAGAAAATGATTTAGAAGAGTCATTATATGATAGTCCTGCTTTAATTGCAGAGTTTATTAGGAAATCAAATGAGTATGCATCAGGATGGAAAGACATGACAGATGCATCAGATGCAGAAGTAAAAGATCTACAAAATGTTTTATTAGGTAAAGGTTATGGTATTGGACCAACAGGTGCTGATGGTGATTATGGAACAAAAACATTAGCAGCTCATAGAGCTATGGTAGATGATACAAATCTAAATCCATCATCAATATCAAGATATTATAATAAATTTAATTTAGATAATAAACAAGAAGTAATGGGTATTCAGAAAATTCTTGTTGATAAAGGATTTTTAGCTCCTACATTAATTGGTAAACAGTCAACTAGTATTGATGGTAAATTTGGTGATCAAACTAAAGATGCATTAGATGCATTTAATACAGAGAATGCTGAAGAAGATCCTCAAGCTCTTGTTTTTGATTATATACCAAGTGCATTAGAAGAGCCTAGATGTGCGGCAGGTATGTGTCAGATATTAGAAGGAAACCAAGTTTTAACAGATGCACTGGGTGTTAAGTTTAAAGATGCTTGGGACATATTTGAAAATATGACTGAGTCTAAAAACAGTGATAGTATATTTAATATATATGATGATAAAGCATTTGATAATGTTAGTTCAGTAGAAGATTTAAAAAGAATTACAAAAAAAGTAAAAAGAAAAAAACAAACAACAGAGAGTGATTATGAAATTGGAGATATTGTAGGTTTGTACTGGGATGGTTCATCTCATCATAATGAAACATTAAGTTCAAAAACACATAATACTCATAGTGGTTTTGTGTCAGATATAGTTGATGGTGTACCTATTATAACTCATAATGTAAATGGTGATGTTAGACAACAACCTTATAATGAATTGGTAACAGCATGGATTAGAAGGCCTAATGAAAACTTAGATATCAAATCTCAATATAATGTAGATGGTATTGAAGAAATGCAATTTGACTCAAGTGGAATTCAAAATTTAGCTTTTAGATATTCTGGAACTGATGTTGATGATAAAGTTGTATATGAGGGAGAAAGACTTGAGCAACTTGAAAATATATTTAAAAGAGTACAGTTTAATGCTAATAAAATACCAAAAATATTAAACTCTTCTGTAGACAGTAAATGGTTAGAGTCAACTGTAGTTGGTATAACTGGAGTTGAGACAGGAGTTGGTAAAACTGTTCCAAGAACTAAAAATGATTATGGTAAAGTTAGAAACTTGGTGTATGATGTTAAGGGTAAAAAAGATGAAGATATTTCATTGGGTATTGGTAAAACTAAATTTAATTCATTAGATAGTTTTGCAAAAGAATATTTTGACATAAAGTCTGTAGATGATTTAGCAGAAGACAATAAGGGTATTGATGCAGTTACATATATGATCACAAAAAATTATGAACTCTTTAAAGATTATTCTAAGACATATCCTCAATTAGGTTTAACAGAAACGGATATAAGAAATATGACTATATTATCATACAACCAAGGAGCCAGTAGATTATTAAAAACTGGACGTGTAGATGATAATAGAAGTGCACAAGAAGAAGTAGATGCTTTAAGAGAACTATATGATGCTACTTTACTGGACATTAGTTCAACTAACTATTCTCATATACCTGTAGTAGGTAATCAAGTATTTGAACTTGCTACAGCAATTGGACTTGAAAAGCCTAGTGACTCTTATATTAAAAAAGTAAATCAATATAGAGCAGATATATTTCCAGAAACATTTGCTTCTGTTGAAGCAGTTGACAATGAATTTCAAACATCAACAATGGCACAAGGAGGAGAGTATGGCGTATATAATAATTATATGTCTGGGAAATATGATGGTACCAGTAGAGAAAAAGGTGCTATGGAATTATATGACAAATTAAATAGAAAGCATTATCAAGAAGCAAAACAAACAGGTATGAGTGTTCCTAATTACATTATGAGTCAACTTATAAAAGATTCTTAAACCCTAAAGATTAGTGAATCTCCTTAATTATTTGTATATTAATAATATAATATTATCAACGTGGATTTAAACAAAAAAAGTGTAAAACAACAAGGTGGTGCTATGATACCTCAACAACCCGGCATGCAACAACAGCCACAAGTTGATCCTCAAGTTATGCAAATAACTGAGGTATTTTCTCAATCTATGGGACAAGGTAAAGAACCACAAGAAATAGTAATGGGTTTAATGGAACAGCAGGTTGATCAAAACCTTATAGGCCAAGCTCTTATGACTATGGGATATGAGCAAGAAATGGTAGTGCAATTATTTAAACAAATTGCAGAATCACAAAGACCTCAATCACCAAGTCCACAAGAGATAACAAATAATCCACAACAGTTAGCTAGAGCAGAAGAAATGCAAAAAGAAGCTCCAGCTATGAATATGAATATTGATCCTATTGATATGGCTAAATCTGGTATAGAAATTAAACCAGAAAACAAAGGTAAGTTTACAGCATGGGCTAAATCACGTGGTATGAGCGTTAAGGAGGCTGCTAACAAGGTTATGGCAAATCCTAAGAAATACCCTCCATCTGTAGTAAAGATGGCTAATTTTGCAAAGAACGCAGCTGGATTTAAAAAACAACTTGGTGGTACATCAATTCAAAATGATACTAATGATATTGAATCTCAAATAGCACTACTGCAACAACAAGCAGCAATTGCAAAAGCACAAGCAGAGCATGCTGCTAAAATGCGGTTGTTAGAAGATCCATCAATGTATAGAACTATATCTCCGGAGAGACAAAGAGAGATAGATAGCATAGGTATAGCTGATTATCAAATTGATATTGATCCATCAATGTTTAGGACTATAACTCCAGAAAGAAAGATAGAAATGGAGAAAATAGCTATAGCTGATGGTCTTGATCCATCAATGTTTAGGTCTATAACTCCAGAAAGACAAAGAGAGATAGATAGTATAGGTATAACTGATGGTATGGATCCATCAATGTCTAGAACTATAACTCCAGAAAGAAAGATAGAGATGGAGGAAATAGGTAAACTTGATTCTCTTAATGAGTCAATGTATAGAACCCTAACTCCACAAAAACAATTTGAACAGGACTACATAAACTACACAGAAAAAAATGGTCCAATATCCGTCCAAGATTATAGTAAACTAACTGGTATGGATGCGTCAATGTATAGAACTATAACTCCTGAAAGACAACTTGAAGATGATATTATAAAAAAACAAGGTGGTGAATTTAAACCACACTTTATGTACAAAGGTGAAAGAAAGATAAGAGCTAAAGATATGGCTACCCACCTTAGACTAAAGAAAGCTGGTTATAATCATAAAGCTCCAAAGGCTCAAACTGGTGGAGAAGGTATGTATGATACACCTATGTCAGATAGAACACCGGGTGCATATGCACCAAAAATGTATACAGGTGGTAATGTTCCAATTGGTTTTAATCCAGATCCTAATGTACAAGCTGAATTAGAAAAGAAGTTTGGTGATAACCCTATGGCTAATCAACTTAATGATTTTTTAAAATTAACAGGGAACGGTAAACAAAATAAATTAATAGATCAAAAGGATAATGGTTATGTAGCACCAAACCCAATGTATTTTAATCCAGCAATGTTTGGAGATATGGATGTTAATGTTGCAGATATTATAAATACTACAGCTAGCGTTGGTAATGACTTGTTTGGACAAGAGGGATCAATTTCAAAATTTGGTAAAAACAGAACGGAAGATAAATTAAGAAAGCTTAGCAATTCAACTTATGATGTTAAAGCAGATTTATCTCCAGAAAATCAAGAAGCATTTCAAGATTATGTTACGCAATTTAAATATGAAAATCCTGAAAAAGATATATTAGGCAATCTTGTAGAGGAATCAGAAAAAATTGCAAGTGAAATTTCTACAGAAAACATTGATCTAAAAGATCCTCAAATATTAAAATTTCTTAAGATGTCTACTAAGAACATGTCTAAGAAAGGTCAAGAATTATATGATCAACTTAAACTTAAATTCTTTCCAGATGGTGCACCTGATGCAGAAGTTGAAGAGACTGAAGAAGTTACAGAAGAAGGTACTACTAATGTTAAATATGGAGGTTCTCCTTTTTTACCAAAGGCACAATTTAATATTCCAGATAATTTGTTTGGTTCACAAGAAGGTGACTTTGATATGACCGGAGGTGGATTTAACCCTGCCACATTTGATTTGGAAGACTTTATGAAAAGAGCTCAACAAACTAATTATATGGAAGATACTGAATTAGTAGATAGAGCGGCTATTGATGCAGGTACATATGGTAATAGAACACAGAACCCAACACAATCATCTGCACCACTAGATGCTGAATATGATAGAGATGGAGATGGAATACCAGATATGATAGACATTGATGGTGGTAATGGAACAGGTGAAGGATTTCCAGGTACAGCAGGAAGTCCATCTGCAGATGAATTAAGAAGTAGGATAAATAAACCTACAGTAAAAAGAAATAGAAATCCTTTGGCTGCAGCAGAAAACATGTTTAACACTGCAGGTGCTCAACTTTTTGGTGATATATCTAATGGTATTTATCAAGGTACTAGAATAGCAAATGATATAGGTGATGCTAAAAGAGCAAGACAATCTGAGTATGATTTAAAAACTGTAGATACCATAGCTGATAATACATATGGTGTTATGACAGATATGAATTTTAAACGTGGTAAAGGTGAGTTAGTAAATCCAGGTGGTTTTGGTAGTGAAGGTGATAGAACTACTGGACTATACATGGATACAGCTAAAGAAGGTGGAGGTGTAAATAATGCAGGATTTAAAGCATTACCCCCAGCAGTACAACAAAAAATATTAAAATCCTTACAGGTTGGAGGAGGTACAGGAGGCACAGCAGCTATTGATACAGCTGCAATTCTAAAAGGTTTACCATATGATTTTATGTCTACAAGTATGGGCAAGCAGCTTTTAAATGTAGAACCAGATACAGCAACTGATATTATGAATGTATATTCAAAAGCTCAAAACATTAGTAGTTTAAGTGATGGTCTTGATTTTTTTACATCTGTAAGTAAAAAGGACATTGGAAATGTAATGAAGGAGTCAGGTATAGATAAATACACTGTTAGAGATTATGTGAAAAACCAAGATTTTTATAATGATGCTAGTTGGGCAACCCAACAAGCTATAAAACTAGCAATGAAAACTAAAGGTTTAAAACAAGGTGGGGAAACAGTAAACGTAGATTCAAGAATGTTGGCAAAATTAATTGCAGCCGGAGCTGATATAGAAAAATTATAATTATGGCAAAAATTAAAATAAATAAATTACCTGAAGGTTTTAGTATCCGCAACGGAGAAGTTGTTGAAGATACAAAGTCCATGCAAGAAGGTGGTATGACAACGGGTGATCAAGCTGATTATGGCTTAGTTACAACTCCACAGGCATATTATGGTGATACTAATTTTAACAATTCAAGAGACGAATCTGTTAGATATAGTTTATCAAGTGTACCTAGAGAAGATGCTAATTTAGAAGCAGAAGGTGGAGAAACAGTATTAACTGATTTAAATGATGATGGTACTTTTGGTTTATATGACATTGTAGGACCAAGACATGGTAGCGGTGGTGTACCAATGTTTTTACCTGAGCAATCTTTTGTTTTTTCTGACACACGTAAATTAAAATTATCAAAAGATGAAATGTCAGAATTTGGTATGGGCGGAAGTAGAAAAACGCCAGCTAAAGTTTCTAAGAAATTTGGTTTGCAAGATTACTATGGGGAATTAAACTCACAGTATTCTGATGATATATCTGCCACTAGTGCAGAATTAATGTTAAAGAAAAATATGAATGATCTTTCTAGATTAGCATTTATGCAAGAAGCAAAGAAAGAATTTTCTGATGGTGTACCATTAGCATCTCATCCATATTTAGTTTCTATAGGAGAGGACCCAATAGAGTTTACAGCTAAGATAGAAGAAATATCTAGAAAAGAAGCAGAAGCAAAAGCATTACAAGCTTTGCCACTAGAGCAACAGCAACAGTTAATGATGATGCAGCAAATGATGGCTCAACAAGAACAGCAACAAGGTATGCAACAACAAGGTATGCAACAACAAGGTATGCCTGCGCCAATGGATGCATTTATGCCTCCAGCAGGTGAACCAGGTTTAGCTATGGAAAATAATGCTATGTTAGGTAATGCAATGTTTGGTAGTGAGCTGGGTGACTTTTTAAAGAAAGCGCAAGACGGTACTGAAACTAAAAAAGAAGAAGAACCATTTGTAGGTCCTATACAAGAAGATGTATCTGATTCAACTATTCCAGTAACTAAGAAAGAAACTGATAAAGTTGAGGATAATAAAAATCCATTTAAAGCAGGTACTGCGGATGCTATAGAGTATGATCAAAATATTAAAGATGGTTATAGTCCTGTTGTAGTAAAAAACAAGAGTGGTAAAAGTATACTTAGGTTTATTAAACCTGCGTCAGATGAAAGAAAAGATACAAGACAAAATAGAACTAAAGGAGACATTTCTGAAGGTGATGTAGTAGGTACCGGTAATAGGACAGATGTATATACAGATGAGGTACAGGAACAACAAAGGATAACAGACGCATCTGGAATAGCATCTTTTATACCTGGTATGTATGATGGAGCAAAACTACCTGATAAACAGCTTGGAGCTGATGAATTTGGCTATGGTTCATCATTATTTTCTAGTGAAGAAGCAGAAGAAGATTTCATGTATAGAAATCAATCTATTGTTGATGAATTAGGACCTGAGTGGAAGTACAATTATCCAAGAGCTGATAAAGCAGGTTATGATAAAAACTGGAGTAGTTTCCAAAATAAATATGAGGAGAAAAGAAGAGATTACTTTAAAAAGAAAGGTCTTCCATATATACCATATTTCTTTAATGATGAATCTTTAAAGCAAGCTTTTGCTGATAGTCCAGAAACCTATGATGCAGATGGTGATGGTAAAATAGATGCGAAATGGACAAAAAGAAAGTTTGATGGAATGAGAGGTGGTTATACTGCCAATGCTCCAGGTTTTGATATTGACTATAGTCCGGAAGATATAAGAGAGATGTCATTACCAGAAGGAACACCAACAATAAAAACACCTGGGATAGAAGAGTATGATGGTTACCCAGCACAATGGTGGGCTCAAGATATTAATAATCTTAATACTGTAGGGGCTATAAAGGATACTTTACGTTTACCATATGCTCCTGAACTAGAGGATCAAAGAATTGATTATGTACTTGATGATTATACAGGAAGAGTAAATGCTAATACATCAGCATTAAATACTATGGCAGGTGCATTAGGTGCATATGGACCACAAGCTATTTCAAGAAGTGATGTATTTGGAAAAACATTAGATGCTAATGCTAAAGCAATTAATCAAGTAAATAGCAATAATGTTAGAACAATGAATCAAGTTGCTACAATGCAACCTCAGTTAAACATGAAAGTTGATATGGCTAACAATGCTACTAATAAGCAATTGTATGATGACACAATAACAGCACTTCAACAAAAAGATAACTTTACTAACTGGAGAACAGGTAAGTACAATGAATTATTTAATGCTGGATTAACTAATTTAGCTAATACATTTAACTTAAATACAATTAATCCTAATATGAATGTCAATCCAAATCAATTTGGTATGATTGAATTTACTGAAGATGGTAGAAAATTGTATAAAGATGGAGATACTGATATAGCATATCAAAGAGCACAACAATTTCAAAGAGCTCAGGAGTTGATTGGAGAAGATAGTAAAGGTGTACAAAGACCTGTAACAAAAGATTATTTAGAATTTTTGTATCCTGGCAGTGGAACAACAAAAACAAGTAGACCCAACCAAACTAGAGGGCAATATGATTTGCAAAATAATGGTTTGCCACCTGGCTATCAACAACCAATTGCACAATCAAAAATGGGTAGTGAAAAGAAAAAAGACAAAACCAGTTTATCAAAGTGGGCAGTGCCGTTTTACACAGGTAAGATAGGTATGTAAACCTAAAGGGTTTATACAAAACACTTTGTAAACTTATATAATTATATTAATTTTACATTATGGCAACATACATAAAAGGAGCAGATACATATTTACCGGATATTAAGCCGTTCACACCGGATTATAAATTCTTGTCTGCAGTTTTGGAGACAAGACAAGATAAGTATGATACTAATTTTAAGGCTACCAATGACTTATATAACAAGGTAGTCTATGCTGATTTGTCTAGGAATGATACTAAAGAAAGAAGAGATCAGTACGCAGAACAAATAGCACCACAGATAGAAAAAATATCTGGTATGGATTTATCATTAGCTCAAAATGTTAATGCAGCTAAGGATGTCTTTGCACCATTTTATGAAGATGATATAACTGTAAAAGATGTTGTATATACATCTAGGTATAGAGAAGAAATGAAGACAGCAAATCTATTGCTTAATTCACCAGATAGAACTGTCCAAGCAAAATACTGGAAGACTGGTGAGAGAGCAATGCAATATCAAATGGATGCATTTATAAATGCAGATCCTGATAAAGCATTACAAATGGGTTTACCTAAATATGTACCGGATGCAAATTTGTTTGAGATGAGTCAACAGATGTTGGAAAACATGGATCCCCCTTTAAAGATGAAGAGAGATAGGTTTGCCAAAAAAGCTAATCCAAAGTTTAATCCTAATAAACCTGTATCAGAAACTAATCAAAGAGAGATTGCAAATTCTGATTGGATTATTACAGAACAAAATGGTGCTCAAGTAACTGGTGCTGCATTACAGCAGATCAGAAATAGACTCATGGAAGCTCCAAGAGTACAAGCTGCATATCAAACAGAAGCATATGTTAAAGGTATGGATTGGGCAACGCAAGCTGTAAACGAAGGTAGAGCTGCTAACATAGAACAAGGACAAGAACTTTGGGCTTCTGAAACAATAAGAAGGCTTGATACAATTAATGAATTGAGAATGGCTCAAGACATGCAGGCTTTATCTAAAGCAGAAAAAGCAAATGTTTCATGGGCAAATTATAAAGGTGCTAATGGTATTATAGAAGGGTCACAACTTGATCAAGCTAATACAGAACAACTTTCAAGAACTGAACAATTTAAAGCAGCTTTAGAAGCTAAAAAAAGAATTAGAGAAGAAGCAGCATTACCTAGTAAGACGCTGGGTAATACTTTGAATAAAGCATATAGTATGCTAATGCAGAATAATATCATGGGTGACATGAGAGAGGCTGCACAAGCATGGAGCGCTAGAGATTATGAGTATGAAATGCGTGAGAACAAGTATGCTCTTCAAGACAAGCAATTTAAAATGGACATGTCCAAGATTAGAGCTAATGCAAAAAATGCTCTTAATCTAGAAGGTGTTAAACAAAAGAATAGAGTTGATCTTGAAGTGTTAAAAACTCAATTAGAAGGATCTAGATCAAATAGCCCACTTGGGGATGCTGTGTCAACTGGTTATACTACCCTTGGGGATGGAAATACAATTGATTTAGCAACTAATAAAAAAAATAAGATTACTCAAAATCCTGATATGATTCAAAGAACCAAGGATCAGTTTACTGAAGCAGATGGTAAACTAGCAGGAACTCAGGTTAATGATATTGTTAATATGATGTCATTAATGAATCCTAGAGGTGACAACTCAAGCCAAGATCAAACATATGGTATTCAAGTAACTGGAGAGAATGGTGAGTTAAAAGAATTTAGAGGATCAATAGAACAGATAAAAACAAAATTATTAGAACAAACTACAAATGAGGAAGGTGTTTCTACAGGTTATAAGAATAGAGATTTAATAGCTAAGATATATTCTGATAAGAATACTGAGTTTACTAACACAAGACAACAAGCATTAGATAATCCAAATATGGTATTATCAAGAGACCAAAGAACTTCTTATGATCAGCTCTATGAAAAGATGAATGGTATAAATGGTACTAACACTCAAGTAAAAGGTGTAGAGCAATTTGTACAAACAGCATATAATAAATTTGAGGAAGCTAATACTGTTACAACTGCTAGTGTAAAAAAAGAAGAGAAGCATGTTAGAAACTTAATGGACAATGGTAATTTCCCAAATATTTTTAAAGATGGTATACCTTTAAATAAAGAAGAATACATTAACATGGTAAAGGAAGGTATCAAAGATGGTACAATTACTAATGTTAATTTAGATTGGAAAGTAGATACTGGAACTAATAATAAAGATTATATGATTCAAGCTACAGAGACAGTAATGAATGAATACACTGGAACCACAATATACTTAAAAAATCCAGACGGTTCTAAGAAAATGGTTCTTGATGATAAAGCAGTTGATGATGAAGCAGGAATGGTTTATGACGCACTTAAAAAAGGATTAAACAAAAGACTTACTGGTCAACAAGATTCTAATGTTAATTCAGGAGATTTTAATTCTGCTAGATATGGAATCAACGGGAGCTTTACAGATGTAGTCAGTAATCCTACGTACAACTATTCTATTAATCCTTTAGTAAACAATCCTGACAATGAGCAGGAAATGGCTAATATGATTAATCAAGTTAAATCTTTACAATCTAATAACACACCTTATGGATTAGGAGTTGGAAGATTAAATAAAGATTCAGAGTTGTTAAGCAAAAATGCTTTAGCATCAAAGGTTTATAATTTATGGTTAGAAGATTTAAATACTTGGATTAATAATCCTAAAAGATCTAACACAGATGCAATAGCACCTATTGGTGTTTTAGCTTATATGCCGGTCTATGATAAAGCAAATGTAGGAGATAAAACTCATGCGGGTTATGAACTTAAGTTTAGTTCAGAGTGGCTTGCATCAAAAGTTAAAGGGCCAAAAGGTGCAGAGTATGGTGCATTAACTAAAGATGATTTAAAAAAATTAAAAGGTGTAGGTGAAGATAATAATGATAGTGGTATATTTTTAGTTTTTGATCAGCAAGAAGATTTAAATGTTAAAGCAAAAAAGAATGATTATTATTCTTCAACAGAAATAGATATTCTTGGTGGTGATAATAGCACCTATCATGATTATACAGTACCTAATGATAATGGTATAACTAATACAGCTGACTATAGAGTTGTTAAAAATGGGACTGGAAATTACATGCTTGATTATTCAGTTAATTATTACAATCCTTATGATCCAAATGCTGAAAATTATACTGAATATACAACTGACACGGGCACAGTTCAAATGGATTTTAGAAATGGTTTAATGGGAATTGATCAACAGATGATAAAAATGCAAGCTCAGTATCAAGAAATTAGAAGAAATAACCAGGCCTTAAGAGAAAAAGATCAGGCTATTTACGGTAAAAAATAAATCATAAGTAAATGGAAAACGAATCAAAAACACCATTGCAAGAACTCAATCAAGCATCTTTAAGACCTGCCCCAAGTGTAATACCTGACGGGCAGTTCCGCTTTGAGCCTATTGAAGAGTTGTTTGAAACTCCAGAGGAAAAGTTTAATGATTATGCTATGAGTGGTGATTTAGCTGCTGATGATATATCAGGAGTTAATTTAGTGAAGTCTGATATAGATAAGTATGGTATTGGAGCTATGGCTAGTTTAGGTATAGCTGATCCTGGTACTGCTACTGATACATATAATCCAATAAAACAAAATAGACCTGATAATAATGAGAATACCTTTTCAATGACGAAGAGGTTACTAACTTTAGATGACACACCTGTGTCAGAGAAAAAGGTTGCCCCTGCATTTTCAGGCATGAGGCAAACTCAATTTATGAGGTATTACGAACATCCTGAATTTAATAACTTAGGATATTCTCCATATGCAAATATGGAAAACTACTATAATGAAAACTCAACTATTTATGATGACATGACTAGGATGAGAGGAAACTGGTGGTCATTAGTTGGTACTGGTCTTGATTCTGTATATGGATCTATGTTTAGTGGAGGAGAATTTTTAGAACCTGATCTTGATTCTGCTACTGCATTTGAAGACAAGATGGGAATCATGAGTTCTACAAGAGGTGGTTTTGGAGGCTTTGTAAATAACCTAGCAGCTAACTCTGCTTACACTGGAGGTATACTTATTTCTATAGCAGCTGAAGAATTGATATTAGCTGGAGTAACCGCTTTGTCTGGAGGTACAGCAGCACCAGTTACTATTGCTAAGACAGGTGCAAATGTTGTTAAAGGAGCTAAAGCAATTTTTAGCTTTACTAAAATGTTTGAAAAAACAAGAAAGATATTATCAAAAGCTAAAGAAATTGAAACTGCTAGAGATTTTTGGGTTGCCGCTAATGGTGGTAGAAAGATGGTTGCTGGTGCATTAAAAAAAGGATTTACTCCAAACACTTATAAAGCATTTAAAGAAATAAAGACGGCAAAAAATGCAGGTCAAAATATGTCTAACCTTGCCAAAATGAATTTAAAGTTTGGTGGATTTTATAGAGATATGAGAGCTGTTAATTTAGCTGCGTCAGAGGCTAAGCTTGAAGCAGGTATGGCATACAACCAAGTCTTGAAGAATGGTATGAATAATTATTCTGCTGCTAATGGAGGCAAGAGTGTTGATGAATATGAAATGTCAAGAATTAGTAATGCGGCTAATCAAGCAGCATTTAAAACTATGATTGCTAATGCTCCTTTAATATATGCAAGCAACTGGCTTGTTCTTGGTAATGCATTAGGTGGATTTCAAAGGGGTGTTCAAAGAACATTAGGTTCTGCTTTTGGAAAAGGCATTACTAAAAATGTAATTAATACAGCAGGTAAAAAAGTTGTTGATGCTGCGGGTAAAGTAATTAAAAATCCTTTTAAATATTTAGGAGGAAAAGAAGCAGGGTTCTTAGGACTCAAAAGATTAGGTGCAAAAATTAAAGCTGCTGGTGGTTGGAAAAGTGTGGCTGGTAGTGGTAGTATAGTTATGTTAGATTACTTTGCTGCAAATGTTGCAGAAGGTATACAAGAAGTTTCTCAAGAAGCAATTTCTGCAGCAACTGTTGGATACTATACAGAAATACTACAGAACCCAGCACAAGGTGGAGTTGCTTTGCAAAATCAAATGATACTATCAGCAATGGGAGATCAGTTTTCTTCTGAAGGTGCTGGTGTATTTATGTCTGGTTTTTTAATGGGTGGTCTTGTACAACCTGTTCAATCAGTTTTTATGCAAGGTGTACCTTCTGTATATAAGTATGGATTACAGGAAGCAGGTATAGGTCTAGCCACAAAGAAACAAAAGGAAACCTATGCTGAGTTTAGAGAAGCAAAGGACAAGATGATAAAAAGAGTTGTTGACTCTTATAATGAATCTTGGAATAGTCAGGCTATAGATCCTTCTGAACTTTTTGATGTAAAGAGATTAAACTTCATGATTCAGAAAGAGATGGCTGAAAAAATGAAAGATAGTACTTACAGACAAGACTTCTTTGGATATAAGGATGCAAAAGATAATGCTAAGTTTCAGCAGTACTTTACTATGTTTGAAACTAATGGTACACAAAACTTTAGAAATCAACTACAGGGATTCTTAGAAATGTCTGATGCTGAAATGATTGAGGCCTTTCCTGGAGTATCTAAGAAAGATCAAAAAGATGGTAAGTTAAGACTACGTATAAATGAGACCATTATCCAGATGGATAAAATGGAGGAGAATTATAATAAACTTAAAGATAAATATGTTAATCCATTTGATGAAAATAAATATAACCGTAAGACACAAGAGAAAGAATACATTAATGAGTTAGTAAATAGAGCAGGATATGATCATGCACGTTATTTATATATGTTTACTAATGAAGGATTCATGTCTGCTGTAGAAAGAGCAGATGGAATATACAGTAAACTTCAAGCAGAACCATTATTTCAAAAAATGGCTGCTAGTGATATTACTACTTTGCTTGACCCAGCGTCAATAGAAAGAGAGATAATTATTCTTGAACAAGAAATTGAAGCCTTTGAAGGAACCCCAGAAGGAGCAGCAACAGCAGCATCACCAAAAAAAGAAAAAATAAATAGACTTAAAGCTATTCAAAAGATTGTTAATGATCCTAAAAATAGATTTAAGAACGGAACATTTAAAAGAAACAAAGCACTTAAAGACAGTTTAAGGTCAGAGTTTAAAAACTATGTAAGATTCCTAGCAAAAAGTGAAGGTTCTTTTGTTAATGAAGATAATATTGATTCTGCATTAACTGATATTGTTGACTACTATGCTTTAAACAACAGAGCTAAGGTGTATGATAAGGCAATAGAGTTCATGAACAACCCTGAGAAATTTGCTGAAATGGTAGCTAGATCTCAAGCCCTATCTAAAAATAGATTGGACGGCAGAATTAAAGAAACAGAAGCTGCATTAGAAAAATACACAGATATTATTTTAGCAAATCAATTAGTAAATGATTTAAGTAAAGATCCAATTGGAGCTTATGCTGATGAAGGGCAAATGGCATTGTTTTTACAAACGGGAGATTCACGCTTTTTGATAAACTTCTATGATGAAAACGGGGAGATAATTGAAGGTGTTCATGATGTTAAGTATAAGATGATACAAAGACTTATTGGAGTATATAACTCTACTAGGTCTGATCAAACAACTGAAAAGGATTTAACAGAAGATCAAAAAGAAGATGCTAAAGTTAATGATGTAGAAAATCAAAAGTCTGATATTGAAATGATGCTTGAGAATGCAGGTATTGAATTATCTGTTGATACAATAACTATAAGCCCATATCTAGATGAGGTCTTAAGAAACGCATATAGAAAGTATAAAGCAAGAATGGCAGCTTCTGGTAAGCCCAGCTTATCTGCACAAGAATGGAAAAGTACTGCTGAGGCATTAGATTTAAAAAATGTTTTTAATGCCATTAAACAAGTATGGGCAGCTGGTGCAATGACACAAAACCCTGCTGGAGAAACTTTATTTGCAAGTCCTATAGAGCAATCACTTGTTGACTCTGATACAGGATTTAAAGAATTTTTATCTACACCTAAACAGCAGTTGTTAGCAGAGAACCCATTAATTACTTCAATATTAAATCAATCAACTATTACACTAGATGATATATTTGAGCAACCAAACGTTGCTGATAATACAGAAGTAACTGGAGGACAAGATCCTGTTGGTGAAGGTGTAGTTGCTGATCTGTATAAACGAGAAGTAAAAACATCAGGAGAAGAAACAATTATAATCTATGAGTTACTTGATAAAAAAGGAAATAAATTATCTCCTGAAATATTAGATTTTGTAGATGAACAATTTGATTCATTAAGAGGAACATTTAATGAGTCTCAGGCTACTGAAGCATATGAAGCTTTAAAAGCTATTGATTCACAAGCACCAGATTCAACACCGTTTGAGTTTGATGGTGTAGACGGTTTGTTTTATGGAATGACTATTTACAAAGGAAGTGAAAAGTATATTATAATTCAAAAGCCTAACAAATCAAAAACATTTGGTAAGAATCAAAAGCTTAGAGTAATTAAAGCATCTAATAATGTAGGACCAATATCTGAAAGAAAATTTGAGTACATAAAACAAGGTGAGTTTTCAAATGTATTTACTCAAGAAGAAATAACAATGGATGTATTGGATGACACTGTTAGTAAATTAGATGTCAACTCATTACTTAGTCCTTATGCACATTCAAATAGAGCAGATACAAAAGGTATGTCTGAAGATGCAATAGCATCAATGATGACATCACAAAATGCTGAAGGTAAGGAAAGATTAAAAATTATATTAAAGGAATTAACTACTGAGGAAAGAGAACAGTTAGAATTTGTTGTATATGCAAATCCTAACCCAACAACTGTAAATGATTATGTTATACGTAATATGTCAGGTGTTGAATATAAATCAGCTAATCCTCTTATAAAAAGATATTCTAGTGAATATGTTATTGGTATTAGAATAAACAATACTGTAACTCAAGATAGAATAAATGCAAAATTAATTGAACAGAAGGTTGATCCAAGTGATTCACCAGATGGGATCTTTGCATATATGAATAATGCTTCATTCTTAATTAAAGATCAATTGACAGGCGCTGATGTAGATCCTAGAACAATGAACTTAAGACAAGCTCAAAATGTAATGTATAGTGCGTTTGGAAAAACCATTACTACAGAAGAGCAGTTAAAAGAAATACAAAAAGCATTTATTCTAAATTCTATAATTACTACAACATTTAATAATCTTGGTGTAGATGGAGAGAAGCAATTCTTTGGTGTTAATGATTTACCTTTTAATATTGATTTAAATCAGAAAGGTGGTAGAACAGTATATAGCACTGGTAATCCTGTGTTTATAGAAGCTCTTGACTATCAATATGCTGATGAGAATAATAACTACTTTGTATTTGATTTAAAGTATGACAAAGGAGTTGGTAGAAGAATATATAACTATAGTTCAACTGCAGAGGACAGTGTTGCTTTAGAAAAACAAATTCTCCTTCAATTAGAAAAGCAAGGTGTTAATAAAGATACTATGCTAGCTGGTAAAGACAGATATTTAGCTGCAGTAAAATTACCTAATGGGCAGTATAGATTAGTTAATCTTAAAGCTGTATCATATACAAAACTAGAACGTGATGAACTTTTTGTTGAAATAATTGACAAGTCCAAAGAGATTCAAAAGATTAAGGATGCTGCCAAAAGACAAGCTGCAGCATTTAAATATAATGAGGAACTGCAAGAAAAACTTTTCCTAAGTAGTGCACGAGGGAATCAAATTGAATTAAACATTGGTGAAGACGGTAGCATATACTTATCACTTGACAGAACTGTTGGAGAAGAAAGTGAAGAGATTGCTAATGAAGGAATTAGTACTAAAGTAGTTAATTCAGATACAGATGCTGTTAAGATTATAGAAAGTTTATTTACTAAGTATAATAGTAATAAGGATGTAAATACTCATGATGCAAAAATAAGAGATAAGAATATAAGAAAGTCTTTTCCAACTGGAGCTCCTACTCAAGATATTATTGATAAGAGTACAACTGAGGTTGCTATACAGGTTGCAACGGACAATTCATTAGTGCTTTCTGCTGAGGCAGATGCAA